>Ga0307507_10000737_pt1 | contig 71975 bp, 66 predicted proteins | sample 7_EM_MG_FD_207223 | JGI IMG/M metagenome (GOLD analysis project Ga0307507, IMG submission 207223) | Populus trichocarpa ectomycorrhiza microbial communities from riparian zone in the Pacific Northwest, United States - 7_EM | ecosystem: Host-associated > Plants > Roots > Unclassified | place... | reverse complement strand
AGGGGTTTTTGCCAAGACTATCCGGAGACTATCCGGATAGTCTCCGGATACTATCAGCTGATAGGTCTATTATCCGAGAGGCCTATCCGGCCTATCCTCCGCAGGTCTGAATCACCTCGAAGAACCTCCTCCCCTCTTGCCCCCCTTTAGGATACACTCTATTTCTCTACTACTCCTACCTATATGCCACTTTATATATAGGCATAATATAGGCCTATTTAGCTATAAAATTAAATATTCTTAGTATATATATATATATTGAATATTGACACTTTTTGTATTGAAATTGAATATTGAATGATCAATATTCAATATTTAATAACTCTAATCAATATCGAATATGGATTAAAGCACTGCAATATATAGCCCAAGAAACCTCAGCTTCCTCATGGTTACCCCCTATTTTTTTTCACAACGCTCCAGACATTTGAACACCTCCTGCGAGGCCAAAGGCCATGGGTCTAACTAGCCTGACTATCCGAGAAACGTACCCCTGAACGTTTGATCATACAGGGGAACGCCGACGAGTCCGGCTTCTCCGCAAAGACTATAGCAGCTCACCTCCATCCTCCGCCGGCAATTCAGATTTAGTAAATTTAGGTTTTCGTTACTATAAAACGGCAAATATCTACTTACCAAAGTCCAAATCTATAGTAGCATTTCGCTCAACTGTGATGGGGTTACTGTCAATGACTTGAACACTTGAACCACCAGGAGATGCAAGAGGTGTTTCGTTGGTAGCACTCTGGACCTTGATGAGAGTCACTCTGATGCGATAAGTTCCTTCTTGGCGGATAACCAGATTGGGAAAGGATACATAGCCTACGCCGCGAGTTTCAGCGGCTTCGTGACCATGTAAGTCGTCGTCCCCTATGAAAGGGTGAATGGAATCGAAACGACGACCTTCTAGAAGTGAATTCGGATCAATTGGATTTGCTGAGTCGTTGAAACTGTCGGCTGTCAACGTAGCAACCGCTAGTAAATTTGCTGTCTCCGCGTTGTCGGCTTCACCTGCTGTTTCCCCGTTCGCAGTCCGTAGTCGAACCGTTACCGGAGGCCGAAGAGCAGCTCCAAGTCGAGCAGTTGATGGCGGCTGAACGATCATATCCATTCCATAAGTCGTTTGGTCGTCAATAACTGATGAACTATGCCGGTTGGCAAGTTCCCGGGGCCGTTGAGTCGTAAAATGTCGTCTTCCTCCGGCCGGGTCTTGTTCGACGTTCTCGTTAGTCCTATTTCTTCTTGAAAGATGTCTCGATCTCTCTCGAACAAAATATGTTTCGACAGCTCTGGATCTTATTCTTTCCGCAGTCTGCGTTCGTCTTGCAACATCTACCACTGAAGCGTTTGCTGCGGGGGGTCTTGTTGCTATGGTTGACTGTTCTGCGATTCTGGCAGACCGCCTCAAAGATCCGCGGGTGCCTGACGATGAAGCAGCAAGGCGAGCACTCGATCTATTTTCTCTCCTAGAAGTATTGTGGGTGAGGCTGAGATTTCTTCCCCGACCCCTCCCCTTTGGCATCTATCGAAAGATAAAACCTAAAAGATTGCTTAGCGAAATATTCAAGACCGTCAACGGACGATGCTTAAAGCATGACGCTATGCGTGAGGAAAAGAAGAAAAGTAGAAAAGGAAAGGATACATTGGACAACAGTGGAGTACTGCATCAGCTGCAAGTACATCCTCATGTCCATGAGATCCTGGGAAAAAAGACAAGCCGAGCCCTCAAGATAAAGAAAATGTGGAGTTCGCGCCACGAGCCAGGATGCTCTTGAGCTCTCCCCTTTTTTGGCGTCTGTTGGGTGACTGCTACCCTAAGTTGATAATGATCATAACAATGTCTGAGGATTATTGTTGAATCAAGGGTCACTTTACGTGCCCTTTAATCTCATCAATACTTCTTTCGTGGGCAGCGAGCCGGGCAGACCATCCGACCAGAAGTGACTGTATAGCAAGCTAAATATCGAGGACGCTTCGCCTCGCTGCACCCACGCGACATGCAAATCATTGTAGGGGGTTTCAATGCGCAGACAAAGGATGAACAGGGCAAGCGACTGCCTTAGCCCTTTGCTTGAAGAAGGACTGTGCTCTGAGAGGGTTGAAACGGCGATGAGTTGACCAGTCGTGCAGGACGTTGGCACATTCCGCTGAAAGCCCTGTATTTTTCAACCCGGTTGGCCATGTGGAAGCCAGGATGCGGGCCTGGTACGTGCACCTTAGACGGCGAAATTATCAATATCTCACCTTTCGCCCAGCACTTCCGAGTCCAATGCAATTCGGTTCGCAGCAACTCCTCACCAAATGCCTCGGTCTTGAAGTGCCCCCAATTTCGTCTTGCACTTGAACTAAATGTCGGTCCTACGGTAGCTGTCAGCGCCCGCCTACAGCATCCCGAGTCCCAGGCTCCAATGTTACATCCAAAGACCGGTATGCAGGTAATCCGGACAGCGGGCTGGTTGGTCTGTTCCTCATGCACAAGGCACGCTTGTTCGAAATCCTTGAGCTCGGTTATCGTCGAAAACTGCCCGTGCGTGGCAGATTCTCTACTTTGCTTGATATATTAACCATGCGGACAGCATCGGACTCAGGCGGTCAGTAAGACGGATGATGATGGGGAACTTGAACATGTTTTGGGAGAGGTGATCCAGTTTGCCACGAACGGCTTCGGACGCCTTATATCCTTGGCGCCTTCTGGGAGAGACATAGCGTAGGGAAGATGCTTTTCAGGACGAACCTTCTTTTGACAATCGTCACTTGGGTTTGTATAGACCCTCACACATTCCAGCTGGCGGAAACGGCGCTACCTGCTTCGACCACTAGCCTGGAAAAGCTTGACCGCTTGGGAGCAGGAGTTGGAGGGGTATCTCAGATGAGATGAACTCTCTTGGGACCAATGCCGGGAAGTTGGGCCGGAACACGCTTCTGCGGAGGACATTTTTCTCCCGAGAGGCCTCCGACTGGATTTTATACACATCTCGACGTTGCAGCGCCAGGAGACCTCTTTCCGCTCCTGGCACAGGCCGCAGCAGATTCGAAAGCCTAGAGCCGGGCACTATTGGTCTTTCCGTATATTCCTCATTGTGACAGAGATCCGGAGTGCGTTGCTCACTTCTGGCAGGACTGATTCATCTAATGAGCCGTCATCCCATTGGAACTCGGGTTCGGGGAACAGGCTGTTGGGGATTGCTGGCAGCCACGAGGCTTGTGGCTTGAGCAACGAATACTCCCATCCAAAGAATTGCGTTTCGGAGCAAGTGGCGTCCTGCAAGATCACAGATCTGTTCATGAAGCGAGAGACATGAAGCCTCCCTGAAATCCGGCATTCTATCCACACGGAAGCTCTCTACTGTCCGGTCAACGCCACGATGATACTGCCAATACTGGGACCAAAGGCCAATCCTTCCAGCCTTCTTTGTAACACCAACGTCTACTATGGCGGTATTCCTGTCTTACTGGTCTTATCTTTCAAGTTTTCCGCCGAATCAAACTACCAATTTTCAAAGTTTTCAACGGCTTTTCGGAAATGTGTCTTACCGATCCAATAACAGTCTCTTTAAGAAATATCTGACAGGGAAGTACCGCCACACCGAGCATCTCCGCAGGTCCTCGCAGCCCCACGGCTTCATCAACCTCAAATCCTCCAGCAGATTTTAGGCTTTGGTGGTGTAGTCGCGCCTCACTCCGAGAATTGCCGGGAACGTTTGCATATCGATAGCCGATGGTATTCCTGCAAGCTATGCGCTTCTATTTCGATGTTGAAATGGACGACATGTCAACTTTCCTAAACGCATTCTTCCCTTCTGTTCCTACAATATGTTCCATATCATTGAAGTCTAAAGACTACTGGAGGCAACAGTGGTCAAGTCTTTTTTCGAAAATGAATTCTCCAGGGTACATACCTAGATGCCATCAGCCCATTTTAATGCTCGATCCCATGTGCGTACGTGCTTAGTGGTTTCTCTTCGTGTCCTTAGATCAAAGCATATGCTGACTCCTGCAACATCCCCTACGGAGGTCAGGCCCACTTCTGCTCCTTCATAAGGTTTAAACGTATCCGCCACACCCAGAGGAGTAGTTACACATGTATTTGAGTCACCAGGGTGTCTCACGATGCCGTATGAGCCTGGCATGAGTCTTTTTGGCCTGACCATCACACAAGATCCATATTTTGAGGCATGGAAACACGAACCCGGTTGCCGAGCTATCGGGACAAAAGGACACATCCAGGACCTTGGGTGAATTTTCTTTTCCTCCGTTGTCTTGTGTAACTGAATGCATGGCTAGCTGCATCAAGCCGTCTGAGAGACGTGCGCCCAAAGACCTATCCTTCCTTCTTTTGCTTCTGGATGCAGTGACTTCCTCAGCAATATTTTTATTCCAAACTACACATGACTTAGATAGCTGTACAACCTGATAACTCTGGAGTAATTAATGGAATAGGAGGCTTATGGGCGCTATCTATCTATTGTTCAACTTAGCACCGCAATTTGCTCATTCGTTACGGAGATTTAGGTCGCACGAAACGCATTTGCAGCATCAATCGTGGCCGTTCTTTTAGCTTGTCAGATTCTTAGCAATTCACAGTCAGGCAGATTAAGGACTAAAATAGACTCTCCTCAGCTAGCCTTCTATCAGTCTAGAAACATCGTCCAAACACAATCAAGCCCAGACCTTCTACACCCTCATTTCGGCGTTACGTTTCTACCAAAAGCACTAAATGAGACGGGCTTGAACGCCTTTCACCCCTTGCGTCCAGACATGGCAATAACTATAAAATCATAATCAGCCGTTCGATTGCGATTTCTACATAATCAAAAAAGACGATTGCGATTTGATTGTATAGTTACGTTGATTATATCTTTTTAGCACGGACCCACACGTGATGTTATCTACACGTGGTTTATCCCGTGTAGATAATAATCCCACTAAAGCTTATACCAGAAGCTCTACGGAGGCAGCATTCAAAAGTTTCGACCGCCCCTACGCCACAAAAACGCCCCCAAAAACGCCACGTCACTACGCCTTGACGTCCTAACTAGAAAGGAAGCTAGAGTAGCAGATGGATTTTGGCTCTCTACGACGAGAAAGTGTAGATAGATGACATCATAATTGATACCTAGTGTAGTGTAGATATAGAGGATATATATATAGCTACTTCTTCCGCCTACCACCTCGTCGCTATGGCCTCTTTAATGGCTTAGCCGCCATGGGCGCCAAGCCTCGCTTGCGCCACACCAAGCCACTAAGGGCTAGCGTGACAGGGGGGCGATCGAAACTTTTAAACGCTGCCTCCGTACCCCGGAGGTCTATCTTAAAAGTTTACCCCTTCTTCTGTTTCCGTAGTATATCCGGTTTAGTTATATAGTTGTATCTATGTAACATAATCAGAAGATGCGATTATGATTTGGTTAGTTATGTTACTATGTAATCCAACATAACCGTAACTAACTGATTATTGCCATGTCTACTTGCGTCCGTATCAGTACTCTACCAAACACGTATCCAGTTTCTTTTCGCAGCATTAGTCAGGCTTAATGCCTCAAGACCTGTGACGGTTTGGGATTTGTATGACATCTATTGCAGAATGTTAGCAAAAGCCAACTCGGTAAAGCCGATAAGTTCCCAAGTTCTCGTCCTATGAACCAAGGCAACCAGATATAAGACATCTGTTTCAGAAAGCTGAATTAGGTACGTGGCAAGGTAGATGCTCTAAAACTGGGATAACCGCTGCTGCCTCACAGAAGTAGTGTTCAGAAAAACCTGGACGTTCTAAGTCTGAAGACGGTGTCACACCTTGGAGGGCATACCATTGCTGTCGAAAGGTTGTTAAAGTGTGTTACCTTTAGCACAAAAGAGCAGTTATTAACCTCGGCGCGAGTGAACTAGAGGGATATAGACCTACTACTTTGCGACACAACGAATATGCGAGACTGGAGCGAGCTGCTCACTCTTTGTCTCATTGCCACCCTTATTCTCTTCTGAGGTTGAGTCGAGTGCTTTGGAGGGTCAACACAGCTATAACTCAGTATATTTATGCCTTTCTACATTGTTTTCTTGCAACTAACGCAGCAAATGATTGTTATAGGGTCCTTGCATGCCGGTGATGCCTCGACCCTTTATGGACGAGCACTCCAACTAAACAACCTGTTGATCTTCTCTGAATCAGTTGAAAAAATGGAAATAAGAAGATTTTGCATTCAGATGACACTTGTAATTTACAATCTATTTTAGATATTTTGGTGTAAATGGGGACAAGGGTGCAATGTGTTTCAAGGTTGCGCATGTCGACCATGGCAGCTCGGGCGCGTTAGAGTCTTAAATATGGAAACTTGGCATTATCACGAAATTTTATGTGGCTACAAGGATGGCACGCGGCAACCCAACCTCGTTAGTCAGGAAAATTGTGCTAGGTCGTGGCCAAGCCATCACCTCTCCTTACAAGGTCTTTATCGGCCTCTGCATGCCTCTCTCGTATTGGACCTCCTCTCATTCTCTCAAATCCTCACTATTGGATTGCGATCGCGACCCAAAATGCGCCGTGCGGCTTGAGCAATGCACACTCCGCACTCTTCTCCAGCCCCATCTCCACATCTTCCTCTGCGATCATGACAATCTCGATGTCGGTGACCTCACGACTCTTCTCTCGCAGCGCACTCCTGCGCCTCTCGCTCTTCCTCGCTATCTCGTGCGTCCTCGCTATCTCCGCTTTCCTCTGGACTCTCGCTCCTCGAGATGTCACCCCGGTCGGGATCCCACATTTCAACCGGCCAGCACCGACACCGCAGATACATCCAATTGACACTTTGATGAAGAAAGCGGATCGGGAATGGCACCGGCTTATGGCCAAAGAATCAACCGACCTCGAGTCTGCCGCGAAAGCGTACAGATGGCGAAGAGGGAGGCACCCGCCTCCGGGATTCGACAAGTGGATGGAGTTTGCGCAACAGCATGATGCGGTCATTGTGGAGGACTTTTTCGACCAGATCTACCACGACTTGACGCCGTTCTGGGGCCTCGAGCCGGCGAAAATTCGGCGACAGGCTAAGAACTTCGATTTTGTCATTAGCGTCCGGAATGGCAGCACTACCGTGAAGAGCGATGACAGAGATAGGCCGTGGATGGCCTTGTGGAATAATCTGACCGCGACAGTTGCGGAGTGGCTGCCGGATATTGATATACCGATCAATGTGATGGATGAGAGCAGAGTTGTAGTACCATGGGAGGATATCAACGAGTATGTCAAGGTTGAGCGCGCAACCCGCAAACTGGTGGCGCAGCCGGAGGTGGTGACGGAATACTCTGGGCTGCGGGAGCTAGATGAGGACCCGGGTGAGCCTTTTGACCCGGAATGGATCAAAAGTGGGCTTTACTGGGATATTGCGCGCGTCGGCTGTTCACCAGATTCTCCGTCGCGCGATATTGAGGCGCTCACGAATTTCTCTGGCCCTCCACCTATGCCCTCCGGTTTCCCAGCGCGTTCATTTAAAGGCTATGTTGCCAACTGGACCGAAGCGAAGGACCCATGCCTCCAACCTGACCTCCGCGGAAGCCATGGCACATTTGTCGAGCCGATTTCCCTGTCAACGACGCATTATCTTTTCCCTCTTTTTGGAGGCTCGAAGCTGCCCCTGAACAACGAGATCTTGCTCCCACCAGCGATGTACTGGACAACAGATGAGTCCTATTCTGGCGGCGAGGAACATGGGGGCGCATGGGAAACGAAAAATACGGCAGTGATATGGCGAGGAGTTGCCTCAGGTGGTCGCAACAAACTGGAGAACTGGACACGCTTTCAACGCCACCGGTTTGTGAGTATGGTGAACGGCACTGCCGTCCAGCTGGCAGAGAAGAATTCCAATGGCGTAGGTCCAAACTTCGAGTTACTGAGCTACAACACCTACCACCTGACAGCTACTCAGTACATGGATCTCGGCACCTGGCTAAGCAACATCGGTGAAGCGGCCTTTGTTAACCTCGTATGCTTCCCCGGGACCGGCAACGAGCATTGCCCCTACACCGATTCATACTTCGAAGTCAAAAAGGTCATGAGCATGCGCAAACAGTATGCGTACAAGTTCCTTCCGGATATCGACGGCAATTCCTTCTCCGGCCGTTATAGAGGCTTCCTACGCTCTACCTCCCTCCCCATCAAGGCAACCATCTATAGCGAGTGGCATGACTCGCGCCTTATCCCTTGGCTGCATTTCGTGCCCATGGACAACTCCTTCGTCGACATCTACGGTATCCTGGATTACTTCGTTGGAACCGGGATAGCGAAGCAGCAAGGAGGGGAAGAGAAGCCTGATGTTCAGGGCGCACACGACGAGCAAGCGAAGAAGATAGCAGATGCGGGCAAAGAGTGGGCGGAGCAAGTGCTCCGAAGAGAAGACATGCAGATCTATGTGATGAGGTTGTTGTTGGAGTATGCTCGGGTTTGCGACGAGAAGAGGGAGAGGTTGGGGTTTATTGATGACTTGAGATGACCTGAGAATTTTTGGTAACGACTGTGGATAGAAATTATGTACATATATGTAGTTATGTCTAGATACCCGCACGTGTTTGGAAATGAGAGAGATGTGTTATTGAGAGTCCTAGTTATGTATAACCTCCTTGCATTGTGTCTTTGCTGCTTGAGGTCTCGCACTACCTAATGCAATGCGAAAAAATGCCCCTCCAAAAATTGTTCGCGCGGCGAACCTCGTCTGCCGTGCCTCTCTCAGAAAGCAGCTCAGGCGTCTGCACCCAGTCTCCAATTTACCTACGCATAGCTTGCATGCAGTGCACACTCCGATCTTCTGCCAAAAGTTTCTTCAATTCTTTGACATACCTTTTTGTGAGGCCGCTGGCGACTCACCATCCTTTGACTCACTGCAGTCCCGCACTGCATATAACAACCCCTCCAAAGCGCAAATTCTCCACTCTAAACACCACAACACAATATCGTTCGCCTGTCATGGAGGCACTAGCATGCTCACATACACAATCCGTCGACGAGCTCGCGGTAACCCTGAAAAACTTCGGCCTCGAGTCGGTACCTGAGGCCCCAAACACCTATCCTGCACTCAACCCTGTGGACATCTACCGCTCTCATATTACAGAGTTACTGGCATCTGTGAGCGGCATAGACCCTAAAATCATATACCCGGCCCTACAATGGACACAAACACTGGACAAGGGCGACTTGACGCTGCCCGTGCCCGCTCTGAGGGTGAAAGGGAAGAAGCCCGCTGAGTTAGCCGTAGAGCTAGGAGAAAAGGTACACAAGCATTCCGATACCCTCACGCACCTCCCGAACGCGCTACTGCAATTCTAAAAGCTAACGGCTACCTTGCTCCCCAAACCCAGCTCCCCGAATCCCCGCTCGTGCAACCCCCCGTCATCAAAGACACCTACATGCAATTCTTCTTCAAGCCCGCGCCGCTCACCTCCCTCGTGATCCCCTCGATCCTCAAGAACGGCAGCGCCTTCGGCTTCAACCCCAACCTCGGGCTGCGCGACCCCGCGGACCCCGCCAAGGGCCGCAAGAAGATGATCGTCGAGTTCTCGTCCCCCAACATCGCGAAGCCCTTCCACGCGGGCCACCTGCGCAGCACCATCATCGGCGGCTTCCTCGCGAACCTGTACGAGGGCGCCGGGTGGGAGGTCGTCCGAATGAACTATCTCGGGGACTGGGGCAAGCAGTACGGCGTGCTGGCCGTCGGGTTCGACAAGTTCGGCAGCGAGGAGGAGCTCGTGAAGAACCCGATCGGGCATCTCTACGACGTGTACGTGAAGATCAGCGCGATATCGCGGGACGAGGCCGAGGCGATCAAGGCGAAGAAAGAGGAGATTGCTGCGCTGCGGGCGAAGGGCGAGCCGGCTGAAGAGCAGGAAGAGCAGCTGAAGAAGTTGGAAGACGAGAGCGCGGATGAGCAGGCGCGGAAGTATTTCAAGCGCATGGTGGATGGCGATGCTGAGGCGCTGGGTGTGTGGAAGCGCTTCCGCGACCTCAGTATCGAGAAGTATAAGGCGACATACAGCCGCCTAAACATCCGCTACGATGACTACTCGGGCGAGAGCCAGATCAAGGATGAGAGCATGGAAGCTGCGGCGCGGACTATGGAGGAGAAGGGCGTCAGCGAGGAGTCTGAGGGTGCTATTATCGTTGACTTGACGAAGTACTCGAAGAGGCTGGGCAAGGCAATTGTCAAGAAGAAGGATGGCACCAGTCTCTACCTAACTCGTGATATTGGCGCCGCTTTCGAGCGTTTTGAAAAGTATCATTTCGACAAAATGATCTACGTCGTGGCCTCGCAGCAGGACTTGCATCTAGCCCAACTCTTCAAGATTATGGAATCTATGGGCCGGAAGGATGTCGCAGAGCGCTGCCAACACATCAACTTCGGTATGGTGCTCGGTATGAGTACGCGTAAGGGTACGGCCAAGTTCTTGGATGACATTTTGAGGGATGTCGGGGAGAAGATGCATGAAGTTATGCGGACGAATCAAGCAAAATACGAACAGGTTGAGGATCCGGAGAAGACGGCAGATACATTAGGTATTTCAGCTGTTATGGTACAGGATATGAAAGGGAAGAGGTATGCTTATCTCAATTTTCTGTATCTCTATGCCAATATTGTCGATTTTGGAATTTCCATCTTCTCATATCATTTCTGGAGCATATGCGGAAGAAAGGAAGTGGCTTCATCATGACAATCATTGTATTCTGACCATACGAAACAGGATCAACAACTACCACTTCGACATGGACCGCATGACATCCTTCGAAGGTGACACTGGCCCCTATCTCCAATACGCACACGCACGTCTCTGTTCCATAACCCGCAAAGCAGCCCTATCTGACGACGAACTGCTCTCCGCCGACTTCTCATTACTAACAGAAGAGCACGCCGTCGACCTAATCCGCCAGCTAGCCAGCTGGCCCGACGTGTTCCTCAATACGGTCAAGACGCAGGAGCCGACGACGGTGCTAGTGTACCTATTCAAGATGGCGCACGCGCTTAGCAGTAGCTACGACCATCTGCAAGTTGTGGGCAGCGAGGAGGCACTGAAGCGCGCTCGTATGGCGCTCTATGCAGCGGCGAGGCAGGTGCTGTGGAATGGGATGAGGCTGCTAGGGCTGAGTCCCGTCGAGAGGTACGGTTCTATTGTTTCCCCTTTCTTCCCTCTTTCCCTCCCGTCCTACCGTAATCCCCTAACCTCCTGCCCTACCATCCTCCGCTCTTGTTCCGTGCAGACTTACTACTACCTCTCCGCTGACACTAGGCAGGATGTGAGCACCGACGTCCGACATCCATTCTGTCGCCGCAGCACCTCTTCCTCACGACTTCTGCCATCGGACTTCCTAATCTCATGTCTATTCTACTACTTTCCGCATGTTTCGCATTTTCCGCGTTGGTCGGGGGGGAGGAAGGGGAGCACGGAGCACGTGATGACGAGAGCCCGCGCCTCGGGTAATTCTCCTGCGTGGCCGTGAGGCTTAGTGCGAAAAATGGGGGAAATGGGGGGTTTGTCCGGAGTCCGAATTTCTTGGTTCGCTTACTCGCACATCAGTCTGGAGTTGTCACCATCTGCGCGGGCTGGGCGGTGGGATTGCGGAGAAAGAAAAACGAGAGTGTGTGATGTGCATCTTCGTGTGTGGAGGAATGGGGAAATGGGGGTCAACATAGAGTCGAACAGCGCAAAAAGTGTCACTAGCACGGATAGATAGGCAGCGTGTCTTGCATGGGCCTACTGCGGGCGAGGCTGTTTTAGATACAGGTATCTGCGGAATTTAATAGCTGGATTACATAGTTGGGATTGCGTGTGTGCCAATGCCGATAGTGGTTTGAAATTTGAGAGGGCTAAGGTCGCGCGGACCGCGCGTGTATGCGGGGATTGCATGTGAGGCAGGAGGCATCTCATCGTGGCATCCTCTGGAGCTTTCCCGCCGCAGGCGTGCTGGAAACCTTATGCGATGCCGCGCTCACGCGCTCCTTGCCTGCGGAACGCAGCGCTGAGTAAATTCACCGTTACGCAAATGCTACCGCAGCTCGCTTGCGCATGTCGAGGCCGCAACTGCCGGACGTCCTGTCATGACGCCGGCCTCCCGTCCCCCCGTCCCCCCGTCCCCTACTACTCCCACTTGGATCCCGATCAGACCTGCTCTGTGCGAGAGGGATTGAGGTGAGCCAGTCCGGTTTCTGCTGATGCTGCAGGCGCTGCTGGCGGTCGATATTGAGAGTGCGAGCTATCCGGGTTTCCGGATCGTACAGGTTGCACGGGACCGAAGACGTTGAGAGGGTTGGTGGTACAGGGTCTCTGTTGACGACATTAACGTGAGGCGGAGTTGCTGGTGTGAGGTCTATGCAGGAAAAGTTGACTGCAACACCTGCAGCTGTGTTAGGGTTGCGGACCTCGTGGCTGTGGAATGGAGAGATAGGGGAGATGGTCCTGCTCGGGAGAGTGGATTCCAGGAGACAATTTCACCTTGATTTTGTTGGGGTAGTTCATCTTTGGTGGGCGCTGGGTAGATGTTGTTTGTAATAGTGAAAGTGCAGAAGTTATGAATATGTATAAGGGGTAGCATGAAAAATACTACCCTATTGAGACAGTCTCTAATATTTGAATAGGAACAATTTCTCCATTAAGCTCACCACTGTGGAGACTATGGTCCGGTCTTCGTTACGTAAAGCATGCTTTTCAGGCTAGATACGGAATCGAGACGTGTAAGGTGCTATTTCGTTAATACGTTTGTATTAGGGGTCACGAAGTCGATTCCGGTGAGTTACACAAACAGAGAAATGTCGAGGTCCAAACACGACCAGCCTCACTCTGAGCCGTGCAGGAGGACGGGGCCTTCTTATTTTCGAAGTGCCTGCATCAGACCTGTGAGTCAGCGGTTCCCAGGGAATTCATTGGTGTCGTGGCGGAAGACACGGCCCGGACCGTGAATGAGTTTGCGAGGGGTTGGCCGAAGGTGGCGCCGGGCACCAAGTGTTTTTATATTGTTGGAGGAAGTGTGCCGTGCGGTTGCGTTGTTGGCGCCCAAGCGCTCCAGCCTCCTAGTCATGAACGACCGAGCGGCTCCCAACGTCCTGGAGTGGCGAGAGACTGAATTTTTCTAGCAGTGGGATGGCTCTGCTGTTCCTGCAGCGAAAATCGACTAGACGCGGTTTGAGGCGGACCTGACGTGGCTGGGCCGTGTGGCCTCAACGTGAAAAAATAATTCTGAGGCGACGCCCTTTATTGGTGTCTTCAGGGGCAATCAGGATCTTAGTGTCGAATAGCAAAACCCAAAAAAAAAGGTGTTGGTGCTGACCAACTGGCCAAGAGTATTGCTGCATTGGTGGCTTTGCGATATGTCTGACAGGCTGGCAGCACGATGAGTGTCAATAAGGATTTTTGCTTCTGTGGCAGGGCTGTTAAAAATACGTAGATGGCGCATCTTGGTGATCCACAGCTAGAGAGTGAAGGGTAAAGAAACCGTTATGTACCTTGTTCAGGTCCCTTGTTCATGTCCCAAAATAGAAGTTCAGAGCCCAATTGGCCCCACAGGGAGGTTCTGACGGAACAAGCGGTGAAAGGAAGACGACAGATCTACGGTGTTTGGGGAATGCTTGGGTGCTGATGGGGGTTGCTGATGGGCTGCTGATGGGAGAGGGACGACATTCTCGAATCGATTGGTATGAATGACATGGGAGCGAGGTGAGCATGCAAGGAGGGGGAGGTGCGGGCGTTCCCGGAGAAGGCGAGGTTCAACGCCTTCCATTCGCTCATGCGGCCGCGCAACCAGCCCGCAGAGACAGCCCTCTCACACTCACTCTCTCTCTCTCTCTCTCTCTCTCTCTGCGCCTCTCTGCGCCAGTCCGCTCCAGGGCTTGGAAGGATCGAGGATGGACGATGCAGCAAGGAGTCGACAGGCCTCCTCCGTCGTCCATCCACCATCCATCCACGCTCCCTGTCTGCGTCGTCTTGAAACGATTGTCAAGCGAAAGCCATAACAGAACGGTGTTGCGCATCGTGCATACAGCCGGCACCCGACCTATCGAGGGCGATCGCCTAGGGTAGGCCAGGTTAGTATTGCTCACATTACTACTTGGACTGGGGCAGAGTACGAATTGCCATTGTCTTCAAGGGTGGCCCCCAAAGCGCTTGGGAAGTGCTTGAAAGTGGTTGGAGGTGCCTGGGTGGTGCTGCTGCGATGAGTCGGCGGGTGTCTGAAGGGCGCGCTGCTTCATCAGGATCGGGAATTGGGCGTTGCTTTTTTCTTCCCCCCTTCGGTTGAAGCCCGCCTGGCCGCATACGAGAGGAAGGGTTCTTGGCTCTTAGTTTTATAGGTGCCTCTCGACTGGGCCGGTAATATGGTCGTCTGCCTCCGTGGGTTGAAGGGTGCTCCTGGGCAGTTCTGTCTTCTTCGATGGCGCTCTTCAGCCACCAACCCTTTGAGCCATTGCTCGTCCGGCTTTCCCAGCAGGGCTCTTGCCTCTTTCGCTGCGGCAGCAGGCCGCGGGCCAGTGGGCGCGCTCGCTGCCAAACGCCCCGGGCTCGAAGCTGCGTCACCACACCTCACGCGTTTTGGCTGTGCTCGCCAATCGCGTGCAGGCTGGCAGGCTGCTGCGACGTCTGAGAGGGAGCGCTGCCAGCCCAGGCGAGCCGGATGAGCCAAGTGAGCCGGGAAGCCAGGCGAAGTGCTGTGGGGAGCGAGTCGACGGCGCCGAGGGCCTGGGGGGGCCAGAGCACTGCTGCAGGCAGCCCTGGAGGCAGCATCGGCCTCCCGTGACATGTCGAGATGCTTTTAAATCCAGGCGGGCTGCTGGGCTGCTAAGCTGCCGGGCAGTGTCACAGGCATTGCGCGCGCACGCTCAGTCTTTGCACGATACTTCTGGACGGATTCCGTGCTATATCTCATAGCCGTCCCACCCTCCGAGTACCGTGTCGTGCTCGTCGCCGTCGCAGGTCCTCGCTCAATCTCCCCGAAGTCCGTTGCTGCCCGTTGGGAATTGATTGGAAGCCCTATGCCTCCGGCTGCCCAGCGCAGTCAACCCCCAAGCATCAGGCCGCAATAGGCCAGTACTAGTATGTACTCTATTTAAATAATTCATGCATGCCCACCCCCCACCCCAAGTCGAACAAAATTCCCCGCCTCGGACTGCGAAAAAAAAATACTTCGTCATACGCTGAGAATCGACATACTCTCAGTCATGGGCACTCACCCCTAGACGTCTGCAATTTCACCACTTTCATCATCACCACCATCACCACCATCACCACCATCACTTTCCTCTCGCTCTCTGCAGTCGATTGCTTCTAACATTTCTGAGCGCAAAGCCGATCGCTGGAATCGCATCCCTTGTCCCTTTTTTCCACTCTCGGTAATCGCATCGCGCCGCCGAAGCGCTTCGTCCCGGTTAGGTATCTTTCGAGAGCCCACCCTGACACTAACCACCCGAAGACCCTCTCAGCCCTCACAACCCTCAACACACCTCACCCACCTTACCACCAGGAAACATCCACAACAGCACGAGCAATGCCTGCTCGCTCGTTCGCTGCGACCTGCGAGGATTACAATTCCGACGACAGCGAGGTCGTCAACGGGACTCGCTTTCAGGCCAACATCGTCGGCCAGGCCAATGTCGCCAAACGATCGCACTCATCCGTCTTAGGCAACGCAAAGCCGGTAGAGGTGGTCGGACCCGACGCCGCCAGCGATTCAGGGTATTCGAGCCATACCACCGCGACAATGAGCAGCGCTGATTCCGCACAAAGCCAAAAGTCGAGCAGCGCTTCCGTGATGGCTAACCCTCCTCCCGCACCCAGCCCAAAAAGACGACCCACAGCACTAGTAGATCACAGGAGAATTAGCAGCCAGAGCAGTCCAAGAAAACCACTCGCGAAGTCAGGCTCGGTATCTCGAAAGTCAAGAGAAAGAGAGGAGCCCGAGTGCACCGTGCCGGGTTGTCAGTGTGGGAAAAGTCAGAATCGACGACCACCAACACTTTCGCCTCTAGACTCTGGACTAGAACTCAACATCCCGTCTTTCGACCAACGCTCTGATCGCCCGCCCTACGCTCCTCCCTCGCCCATGTCGGCTCGACAACCTCCTTCATACATGCAAGGTTCGGCAGTCATCCAACCTGCCGTCTCAGCAAGGCGTCGCTCATCCTCTTCCTCCAGGGCTCGGCCGGTCAGCTACCACGCCGGCGTAACTCCTGATACAAACTATTGGGCACCTGGAATGCAATTTCCTATGGAACATGGCCCACCGCCATCAATGTCCGCTCATTTCAACCAGCCAATGCCATCACAACTCCTGCAACCATTCTCACCGATGGGTGCCACTCCGCCAACAGGGCCAGGCTTTTACCCACCTGGACACCCTCTTCAGACAACGCTTCCCTATGATACTCAACGTCCTCATCTACAACAACGAACCTCCTCCCAATACAACACACGAAGGCCCGCTTCCACTTATGTAGGCCGACCACTCATATCTTATGATCAACAAGCACAACAGAACTCACTGGTATCTGCCCGCGCAGCTCCCAGCGCACGATATAACGATGAACCAACTCAGTCAACATTCGATAGCAGTTCCAGCTCCGAATTCGACGACGATGACTACGACGATGACACCGATCGTGCACTTATGCCACCTCCCAAATCCAAACCCGTACCGGAGCGAAGACCAAGTGTTCGTCACGCGAATACTACCAATAGCTACAACGCTCGCATGACACAATCACAGAATCTTCCTGAACGAAATCGCGAACGAGATTATGAGCCTCGCTTCCCTCGCTCTGCCGCTCCCACTACGAATAACTCCCGCACCTCCTCCATCCGCCGTCCCTCCATCAACGGCGCCGTAAAAGCCGATTCATACTCTAACTCCAACGGCAACCCTAAGGTCACCGTCGAGAATGCCACATCTCGACGACGGCAGTCATACATGGGCTACGAGCAGCGTATCGAGCTAGAAGCGAAGCACCGCGACTCAGAAGCCTACAAAGACACCGCGCAACCTCAGTCCCGACGCCGTCAAACCGACCTCGACCCACGCCGTCGTGACGCCGACGTCCTCGAAACCAAGAAGCGAGAAGTCGAAGCTTACCAGCAGCGCAGCCGCGGCGACACGGGCCCTCAGCTCACTGAATCGGTCCTCAAGGCTGCCAGACGATCATCCCGAATTATCTCGGGTGGGTCTGATGTCGGCTCCATGCACAGCAAGGCGAGCTCCCACGACAGGTCCAGCCGCATCAGTCAGGCCAGCCAGTCAAATCACACCACCCTCACCGGTTCCGGCAATGGAGAGATCAAGATGCGCATTGACGCCTCGACGGGCGTCAATCTTGAATTCGTGGGCGACATGGAGGGTCGCACCATTCGCCTCAACCCAGACGGCGACACGGGATACGCGGAACTTGTTATCGGGGCTGCTCGGGGGAAGGAGACGGCTTATCCAAACGAGCGAGCCAGCACCGGAGACAAGAGTAGCCTCTCTGGGAGGCGGCTTATGCCAAGGAGAGAAGCTGAAGAGGCCAGCGTCAGGAGTAGGCGGAGCAGCCGCAGCGGGCGGGAAGAGAGGGACCGCCAGCCACTAGGACGGCGACGGCGAGCAGAAGAGTAAGGAACTATATTTACGACATGGGACGAAGGTTTACGAGTAGCGTGGTCTGTCTGGTTTGGTTTAGGCATCGGATTGGATCGCATTGGGTGGTCCAGCCCCTCCCCGGCTGCCTGTTCGTTGGACTTGTATGCGCACGCTATTGCTTTTTTTGATTTTCGCGTCATGTTTCCAGCACCTTTATTCCCCACATTCGCGATCGCATTGAGTGTTTTCTGTTTTCGTGTTGTTCTTTCGCGCTTCATATCCCATATTCCCCATTTTACGCGTGCTTTGTAGTGAGCGCTTCTTTTTTCTCGTTTTTGGGCGGATCAGATTGGAAACCAAAAGCTTTTATCCCCGGTAAAAAGTCTTTTCGTCAACGCCTATCCTATCCTCTTCGCCTACCGGAGGAAAAAAAGCGACGCAAAAAGCGACGCAAAGTTCCAGTGCGCATCGCATAGTCCCTTTTCCATTATATCCTTATATCCCCTTCTTCCCACAAACCACATTTCCTCGGCGTTCCGGCGTTTTTCGCAAAGGATTCCCCCAAATTTTTTTCCCCGTGCAAGCTTATATTGAGTTCTGGGTTTTCAATCGCTCGCGCACCGCTTTCGCAGTTTTTGGATCTCAGGCCCGCTTTTCGCGTGCGTATGTCTGCGTGCGTGTGCGTGTGCGTGCGTGTGTGTATGTGTGGCTTTTTCCTGGCTAGATGAGCGCGCGGCTGGGCTTTTTTCTGTTACCCCTTTTTTGGTCACGACCGGAACGAATGAGATTGTACGATGCTATGGCTGTTTCTTTTAGTCTCTTCACTTCCCGTGTCTCGCTCTTCCCCTCATCTCTCTCTCGCGAGCGAGTGAGCGTGGAACAGTTCTTCAGCCCTCTGCCCGCCTTTTCTTATCCTTACCGTCCTACTCATACTCCCCCCTACCGCACCTCGTCCTCCTACTTACTCCTCACATTTGCGCTTCTCTTCTCAAAATAAACTTGTGGGGTTTCTTCTGCAAAGGCGGCTTTTCGGGAGGACTTAATACCCTTATTTTTCTGCGCTTGGGCTGCTTGGGTTCTTTAAATTATATACGTGAGGGGTGGGTTAGTTGGTTGGTCGGTTGGCTGGGGGCTGGGTTCAGCTGCGAATTGCGGTTGGTTCAACAGACAGCGCTACGCATGCAGGCCGCGGCCTGCAGCATTGAACGCGCTGGGGGGGGGGGTGATTGGCTCTGGGTGGATGGCGTGGAAGGCGTATGTAGGTTTGGCAGGCTTAAATGTTAGGGTTTTCTTGGGTTGCGATCAACTTGTGCTCTTGTGTGCGGGACCTGCCTGTGCGTGAATGAAGTTTTTCTGTCTCTCTTCTCCCCTCTTTCGCGTGGGTTTTGTTCGTTCGTTCGTCCGGCCGGGTTCTTTCCTGCGCGTTTGCCTCGTCCGCCTGCTCTGCTCTGCTCCTCTTGCGATTTTGTCCTGCGGAGTCGGCGTGCGCCTCTTTGGCTCCGGACCTGCTTCTCGGCCCGCAGTGTGGTTGCCTGGTTCCTTGGCTGTGCGGTGAGGCTGTCCATTGTTTGCAAGGGGAATGCGCAACGGTTTTGTGGGAGGAGAGGGGGCTTGTAGCAATTGTATGCATGGGGTTGAAGGGTGGGGCGTCAAGCTTCAGCTCAGAGGCAATTGGGATTCAATGGCAATGATTTGTATACTATATACGCAGAGATGACGATAATAGAAACGATGGAACATGCTGCAAAGCTAGGAGATATGGGGAAAATATTGTGACCAACTTGGCATCTCATACACGGAGTCGTGGAGATAGGCCAGATTGATGAAGCACTCGACGACAAGATAGACTCTTGCTATAATATAAACAAGACCTAAAAAAAGGAACAGTACAGCAAATAAGCTCCCTCTGAAATATTGTTTAGAGTCGATGAGTAGTGTCAGCGATAGTAGAGGTATAATGTACAGGCCGGATGCCATGATGGAGATTCCAGGGCTACGCCACAGCCATTCTTCCGTTAGAGATCGGAAGGGCGCATTCCAGGCGAGGAGATGAAGGCCGCCATACAGGAACGCAGAGATGATGATGCCCACGGTAAATGTCGTTCCCGGGTCAATATCATAAGTTTGTTCTATGTCCCAGTTCCCACCAAAATCTCTAGGATCCACAACATTGGAGATGTGGTCAGTGAGCATTGGCAACCAAAAACTCTGGCGTATTTCCAAGTCATCGGTGCCGTAGCGTTTAAGAGCTTGTGAAGCTAGCTTACAATAAGACAAGTTCATTTCATGATTTTCATGATTTTCATGGTTATCCGGTGCACCGTCCATGCGAATTCAAACCCATAAAAACTGGGATCTTTTGGCAGTGGTTCAGAGTGAACGCTGTGTACTGCTAGGGTACTAAAAATTGTCAGGTTATAAAGTCAATCATTTCTCCAGACTTATACCAGGTTTCTAGGACGGTCAATCATATCATAGAAAAGATAGCATACGCGAGGCACTCGGTCTAGAAGGAAACCAGAAAGGGATGGAGAGGCTTACAGATCCGTTATTTCAGTCTCCTCGTTTGATTGATCAACACCGGCTTGGACTAATGAAAATTGCTTTGGACTAGTAGATCTATCTTGTAATACGTCCACACCACTTCTCACCGTTCCAATCGTATTTGTCCACTTAATGTCCCTCATACCGAAGAAAGGGCCAATGCCACTGATCATGCACATTAATGCGAATATTTCTTCTATGTTCTCTTCTTGAATTAGGGTAGGTTCCCCAATATCTAGGGGTTTGTGCCACCATAAAATGTAAATCAAAAGCGTACATAAAGCGTGACAGAATACGTTCAGTTCAAGAATACTGATCGATAGGCCTTGGATGATTCTGGTTACGCATTGAAGACAAAACCATATAGCCTGGGCACAAACAATCGTTTTCGCCAAACCGTTCGCCTTGGCTTTGTCTTCGATTTGCTCGAGAGATAGTTGGGGTAGAAGATGAGGTTCTCTCTTCATCAACAGGCGAACGCCAGCCCATGTGAGCGTCATCCGTCTCTTGCTAGAAAACGGGCCTTTTATTTCAGGAGGCAGTACACTTGTATCTACAGCAAAGCCTCCCATTGCAGAGTAGTAGCTGTGGACCATAGTCCAAGGGTGCCAGTGCCGCCTTTGAGGATTGTCTGATCTTCCAGGAAGGAGTTCTGTTTCATCAGGAGGGAGCTCTGCGTCCTGATTTGCTTATGTAGTTAGCGGCGTAGTCATATTTCACTATCTAAACTGATAAAAAGATATGACGTAGGGCTTAACTTGTCGGATGCGAGTGCTCAACCCCCAAGGATAATTGAATCGACGTGTGGACAACAGCGCGTGCTAGTAGGATACTTACTGTACGAATACTATGATTGGGCTGGTTTGAACGTCGAGAACCCCTGATCTTCCTTATAAGCCGGCGAAGGAAGGACTCCGATTGTGGCTGCTCCAGCCAACTTTTCACATCAAGAGTTAAAGTGATTGCCTGTCCGTGTTGTTCAAAGGCAGTCCACGCCACAAACTCTGGTGCAAACAAGCCCAAGAAGACCCAGCCTATTTTGCGCCAAAGCTGCCTAGAACGCCAAAACGGCGCCGAGCGCTCGCTGGCCCCAGGAAGATTGAGATGCACAGCCGACCAGACGCAAAGCGCCATGGTGACCAAGCAGGATGAGAGGATGCTGTATGTTCCACGATACTTCGGCTCGGGCCGCCACGAGGCTGTAACATTGCCAGTTTTGTTACCAAAAGGAGTGAACATTATTATTAGCCTTTTTTTTTCTTCAACGAACACGAGCAAACCACAAGAGCAAGGCTAAATCAGACGAAACAGCAGAGGGCTCAAAATGAGCACACAGGCTGAATGTTTTGGGACACGGAATCAACCTCAGAGTGGGTCGGAACAAGGCAGACAAAGTCGATGCAGCCACAAGCGCTTGAGAGGCAGAAAAAGACGTGACTCAGATTTTGCTCGTACAGAAGTGGAGATGTAAGAACCAGTGAGATGGGGGAGAGAAACATGAGGAGAAACAAGAAGATTACAATAGAAGGCCCTCTTGATTGAGAAGAATATTTAGCTGAGCCGTAAGGCGTTCAGCACCGTGGCTGCAGGCGCAACATGCTGTTGGACATGTCCTGCAGAGTCTTCCGCATCATGCAATCGCTGCAGCGAAGTCATCCTTCCAGCTAGGCGCTTGATATGCATAAGGTTGAAAAGACCTCCTAGTAGATCTCTTACTGGATAATTTGGTACGAACGTGCAAGGCCGAGATGCTGCGCCCGGAACATGTTGAGGTGAAGCCCAGCCTTGCCAACGTTAGGCAAGTCCTTCCATAACATAGCGGCCTCGGACACAGCTTCACACACAAGTTTTTCACCGACTTTTCTATATTTCTATCTAGTTTTCATTTACCTACACCTTGCATGTTTCAAAAGATATTAGCGTATAAAAAAATATCCTTTTCATATGAATTGGTTGGCGGTCGCGAGTATCATTGTTCTACATACATCCATCGTGCATTCATCCCGTCCTATCATGCCTATGCTATGCTATACACGTTACGTGCAATTTCGCGATTCCGTCGGCTATACGCATCCTAAAAGACGCCAACACCAGTAATGAACCCCAGGTACAAGAATGCCTTCCCCGAGACATCAAACACAACCAGAGCCAAGCCCGAGGCTCTCACGGGTATCCAACTCAAATCCCAAACCATTCCGTAAGCCTCCATCAAACAATGCTGTCTCACACTCTTGGAAAGGATCATCATTTCTTTCCGCAATCCCGTCTACGGATTGTACCCGTACGCTCGTTCCATTCATGAATCGCTGTCACTCAAACTGTCCCTTCGTCCGCGAGCCCCACTACGCCTATACCCATCCATAACATCCCTTCCCCTCCTGCCACCACTCGACCCGCCCACCTGACTCACACTCTCACCCACGCCCACGCTGCTAGCGCTAAGACCGGGAATAAAGCATGGGTAGCTCTTAGTGCCCGTCTCGTCCGTTCCACCGCTGCTGAAGATGTCCGAGTTGGATGAAGGACGCGAGGAGCGGTGTTTACGCGGCGAGGAGTGTCTGGAGTGAGAGCCGGAGCGGTGCTCCCGCTCACGGCGATTGGGCGTGGAGCTGTGTGAGCGTGTAGCAACTACCGCAGCGTCGGGTTCAGCACGTGGACGATAATGGGTGTAATACGTCTCGCCTGCTTCAGTCGGAGCGGAGGCAGTGTAGGGAGCAGTATACGGAGCAGTGTAAACGGTAGCGGTATCATCACCAGTGACGAAAGAATAGGCGGCAGATGGGGCGGAGCGACGGGCAGCTTGGACGGCATCTGGGTGCGGAATGTTCGAGACAGATGGTCCGGCAGCTTCGCTCTGTGGCTTTTCCTCTATGGCCTTGATATTCTTAGCTTTGACTTTGCTCGCCTTTTCGGCTTCCTTTTGTGCTTTGGCTTCTGCGGCGGCGGACTTTTGGGCAGCCCTCTCAGAGCGCTTGGCTTCCTTCGCACGACGCTCACGCTCCTTCTTATCCTGTTTCTTGTTCTTGTTTGCGGTGAGGGGCTGCTGGGATATGTTTGAGTTGACTTCCGAGGGTTCTGTGTTGGAGTAATCGAAGTAGCTGCCGTCGTGTTGTCGATTGAGGCCACCGACTCGAGCAGGTTTCTCGTGTCGGTATTCAAGAACATCAGGGTCTTTGTGTTTGCTGCTTTCCTTTCGATGTGTTCGTCCGCCCCCTCTGATCCCATGCCTGTGACCATGTCCAGCTTCCATATCACGTATCTCTGACATGTCGGCGCTGGTTCCAGTTTCGTCGGTGTATCCTTCACTCATAGCGCTGCGTCCGTAACTTCCTCCGGCAACAACACTGCCGCCACCGAGTCTCGTACTTTTGGTTGCGTTTGAGAGAGTTTTGCCATCTGGTCCCTTGCGGCGGAGCACAGTCGATTTATAGTCATCCCAATCACCCTCTCGCCATTTGAAGCCGCCATTCTTAGCCCAAAAGAAGAACCAAATGCTCCCGAGAACCATGCCAGCCCCAATGAGGGCGAAAAGAGCTTGGAACCCTTGGTTATTAATGGCGTTGGCCGGTTGGGAGCCAGCTGCCGGGTCGACCGACGGAGCTCGCTTTTGAAGTTTATGGAGATCACGGATAGCCATTGGTGAGAGATTAGTGAGGGAGCGGACGTCGATGTTGATGGTTGGAGTTGAGGGGATGAGACTGCGGGGTAAAAGAGATAGGAGCGTTTCTGGGAGGGGCGCCATTGTGTCGTTTAGAGTTGAAAATAATGGTTGGAGGAAACGAGTGCCCTAAGGCTTGAGCCTAAGCTCAGACGAACAGTGTGCGTCGTTCAGCAGCGTATGAAGCTGGTCGGTTTGGAGGCGTGTTGACTGCGGATGTTGGCGTTCGGTCGGTCAGCGCTCTGAACGACGGGCTGTAGACGGCGAGATCTATCCTTTTGTTAGATGTAATACAATGCAAAAGTGAAATGTAGGGAGAGAAGTGTGGGAGTAAGTGCAGATACTGATATGTGGTTGGAGTTGGGCTGCGAATATGGGGTGGTTAGGAAAGTGGCTGGGGGTTTTTGGAGATGACGTGCCGTCAACAAAAGCCCGCTGGCCGAGCAACGCGAATCGACTCAACGCCAGGGGAACATCACCACTTTTTGGACTGCCGTCGCATTAAGCGCTCAATAAATAATATCTGATTATTGGAATTAAATCCGCATTCGCGAATTCATAGAATGCTATTATCGTATTAGTTTCCTTCGTATGCATGTTTGTTAGGCAGTAACACAAAAAATTCCTTTAGGAAGGACGAAGCACCTTTTTCTTTCCCCTTGTACTCCCTTTTCCTACCAGATTCACTAGTTCATTTTAGCATTACCAGATTTTCAGTTAAGCAATGTTTATTTCCCGAATGTCATTGCATCTTAAAGTCAATGTTACACACCTTTTCAGACTAGTAAAAGAACAGCCCGCCGCATAGTTACGTCGATACATTCCTCCCTCAGTTAATCCATATCTCTGAACCTCTCTTCTAAGCATCATACCATCGTGCCAGATCAATTTTCTAAATATCTTTTCACGCATCGCATACTCCCCAGAATGGCCCGCCGCCATCGCCGCCAATCCCCCTCCTCCCCTCCTCTTGGCACGCACTACCCTAGTCAACAGCTTCTCCCCACCCGCTGCCCACATAACTGGACGCACCGCACACTCCTCCATGCTCTTCCTTGCCTTCTATCTAACCTATTCACCCTCATCCACCATATCCTCACCCTCTGGCTCCACGGGCCCTACTGCGACTTCACGCCCCCCGAGCTCTCTGCGCGATTAGCATGGGACGAGCAAACGGGAGCGGAAGCGCGAGGTGAGGAACAGGAATTGGCCGGGCTGGGCAAGTTGCATGGGGTGGTGCTGTTGCGGAAAGGGGGCGGGGATAGGTGGCTCAGGGTGGTGTTGTATTGGGGGAGGGAGAGAGAGCCAGAGGGGAGTGAGAAAGTGGCGCATTGGAGACCTACATAAGCACGACAAGACTTATGCCTCCGACTTATCCTCCTCCAGCTCTCCCAACCTACACAACTCCTCCATCCCAACCTTCGAATGCCCGGATTTCTCTCTCGCGGTCTTCGATTTCGTGAACGCGTCGTACGGCGCAGCAGAAGGCTGGGATGTTTCCGCCACGCACCCGCAGCAGCGGTCGGAGCGGGAGTTTGGGTTTCCGTGGCATGCGATAAAGAGTGCACGAGTATCAGAACGAGGGGCTAGACAACGAAGCATTCGAAAAGCGCGTGAGAGGTTGGAGGAGAGTGTGTTTGAGAATGGGAGAGCGGCGGACATGTTTTGGGACGGTTATGTATTGGCTGCTTGCGGGGAATGAGCCGGCTTGGGTGCTACCTGCTCTATCGGATGTTAATGAGAAGTGGACGGTTAGGGAGCTCAAGAGAGAGCTGGAGCGAACGGCACCGAGTCTTGGGGAGAGATGCTGGTGTTTAAGGTATGAGGATGTCAGACAGTTGTCTAGGGACCTGGAAGTGCTCGTTGAGGGACTAGGCCTTCAAGTAGAGTTAGGTGAGATCGTAGGGATTGATGAGGCGGTAAAGGCATTTGTGACAGCATGTGCCAGTACATTATCTGAGAAATGGATCACTGGCGAGAGAGAAAAATGAAAATTACGTCTGAGCGAGATTTAGAGCAATAAAACTGCTCCTACTGGTTTAGGCCTGTATCCTTTCTAAATACCATTCAGCAGGTTGACAGGCGAAGGTTGTTAGTGTTGTCTACCCTGTCGGGCATATGGGGGCCACGGAGTAGCGGATCTTAGATGATTGAAAAAAAGGGTATTGGAAGTTTCGAACAGTGTCCAACTCACTTTGGAAGCGGTAGCTCTACAGTACATTTCGACGTTAACAAATTATAAGCAATATCTCCGCTTCCCATTGTATTGCTTAGTTTAAGAGATGAAAACTCATGTTCGACCACACACCGGGGAAACATTTCTGGAAGGTTGATACAGACGGCCATCAAATATCCTTAACTGCTTAAAGGGGTTTTCTAGAGCTGAACTACAGTCTTCCAATGACCGTTCTCCTGGATTTCAGCTGCTGTGGTTGTGGAGAATCTGCAGGTAATTTATTTTCGGCTAAATGTTGAGGTGCACCACCCGAAGCCACGGGGACTATATTACCATCTACGGATCTTGCAGCTGCCAGATTTCAAGCCCTCGCGATCTCCGAGACAGCCTTGACGGAATTTCTGCAAAGAATACCCCACATTCTTTTGAGCTGAAAATTTCCTCGGCAGTTCTTTTTGATAGAAGCAAAACACTTAAATTTTTTTACTGACCGCTATTCCTTCGGTAGGGGCCAAATTGATATGATTAACGGAGATTTGAATGCCGACACGAGTCGGACGGGTGAGAACTAACAAGTATCGAATTATTGTAAGCGCGATAGACGAAAGTAAGAGAAGATGTTTGTGAAGGAAGCCAGAGAAAGTCTTCTATGAGCAGACGGCACATGAACCTTTCTAAAAGCTTGCGCTCAGACCCTCATTAGCCAGTCGGGTCAGACTCCTTGCCAATGTGTTAGGCGGGCCTAAGTTCACCGATCGCGAATCGTCAGAATCCAGGCCATGGGATATTTGCGGTGATTAAAGTAAGACCTCTATTATCCATCGGAACGGTCTGGCTAGCTGGAGGGTGGCAACGAGGCGCCTTCAGATGATATGAGCCATCCCGTAGCTGCGGGGTCAAATGGCATGCGGAACTTTAGCCTACCTTCACCGATCCAAACTACGTATACTGACGCGTTTGATTTCTTACGCCGCATCATGAGGAGTACAGTAGTTCAAAAGTCTATGGGGTCAAATGATGTAGCCGAGGGAAATGGACATGGTCCAAAGGGGTCGGATTCACCGAACTGGCGTTCATGCATCAGCACTATATCGCTCTCAAGAATTACCCGAATAGAGAAGTTGGACGCAAGGATGGAGGATCAGTCAGCTCCGCCATGACTGGAAAGGCGAGGTGTGGGCGAGTGCAATGGAAGGCCTTTGACTAAACGGGACGTGGGGCGAATCGGTAAGGCTTAGAGGTGAGGAAGATGGTGGAGGGATGGCACAGGAGTGGTTGGCCTTAACTCGCTGCGGCCCCGCATTCGACGCTTGACAGGGAAGTGGTTAAGCGGGCTGGGGCACCTTCGCGTGCATGAAGGTACCCAATGAAGGCAACTCCAAGTAGTCAATTGCTCGATTCCACCTGCATCACCTTTCACGACGCTCTAATGTACTGATCGCCTGCGTCCTGCATGCTTTGCGATGCAAGATCGGGATGTCCTGCTGGTCAACTCTTCATGCGGCCAAGTCAAGATGCAGGGACTTGAGTTGCCGTGCGGCCAGATGACCCATTCGCAGACCTTCTCAGCACACCATTACGAACATCACAGCCATCACGCGTATCTGCGGCCTCCGTCACTTGCAAGTCATTTTTCTCTTTCCGCCTTGATTTGCGTCTATTTCTATCAGTGCTCAACTAAGCTTTTCCGCCCTCATCCGCCTAGTGGTGGGTGTGTAGCGTGCTGCTGCTGCATGGCGACATGCATAGCTGAATGCCCATCCTCGATCTGCACCGTATATAATTGCCATGGAATCCTCCTTCGTCTCCGATTGCTGCAGTCTCGAGGAGGATCTTCGGTGGGGTTTGTTTCCTCTATTGTTTGCTTTGTCCTCGAGTTCTCTCTTTCCTTCCGCCTAGGCAAAGTCTTTCTCAAGGCATCATCATTTGTCTCAGTCGATGAATCACACTCGGTGCGCGTTCCCCTCCGCTGCGCCTCTGTGATATTCCACGCGGCTCTTTTCGAATCTGTGTGCGGATCACGTATATAAGCCTTGCGCGTGCAGTTTTTATTTCATTATACTCGTGCTCATACAAAAACCCGCCGTCATTACCGTACCAGCCGTCTCCTCTGTACCTCACCCAGCACTGTTGCCTCGACTATCGACCGGCCTTGGGCCGGAAAACCACATTAGGCTGTCAGGCAGCAATACGGTCGTTACAGTTGAATACTACTGTACTAAGCCTCTGCCTCTACCACCAACGACATACTATCCCGGACGATGCCGTCCTTCTTCAGCGACCTTAACAGGAACTACTCCTGGCCTCCTGCTGTCCAGACGCTCAGCATTTCATCCGACGATGACAATCTTCCAGACATCGATGAGGATCCCTTCGCTCACTTCCTCACCCCAATCAACGAAGAGGATGATCCATACGATGCCCTCTCGTTCAGCGCAGGCATTATCGCGACCGACTCGCCGCCCTCATCCAAGGCCTCCAAGTTCAAAGTAACCGTAGCTAAGAAGTGGGCACGCTATGTCGCGCGCCACCACGAACAGTTACACGAACGGTACCACGTGGAGACGCCTGACGACGACGAAGACTTCATCATGGAGCTCGACGACGCACGCTTGATAGAGGTCCCTCACAGCCGCTCGATCCTCAGTCAAGACAAGCCTAAGCCAACACGTGGTCGGGCGCAGGAGCTCCTCTCTCCGTCCGTACGGCGGCGCAGAGGGCGTGCGTCGCGCACGCTGTCGGGCCATCGGCACTCCTGGCGGGAGCCCAGCCCGGACCTCTTCACTGTCATGGAGACGGAGGAGGTGGAGTCCACCTTGTCGAAGGCGAAGACCGAGGATGGCGCTGAGCGCCGGAGGTCGAATGCGGGGGAGTATGTGGAGAAGTCCAAGTTGTGATAGCACACTAACGCGGTAACATCAGAAGGCTAAACTGTGGCGATAGATTGGGCTCGGAGGCGACAACTCTTCGGGAAGCATTTGCATTATTGTGGCGTTGTGTTTCCGGCATATTTTCTTTTCTTATTCTCTGGCATACTTGCATCGGTCGGCGTTGATAAGGTTCAACTCATCTGCATCTTTCGGTGCTATTTGCATTATTTTGCGTCTTCATTTTCTTTCAGTTTGACATTTTGGGGATTAATATTTATTTTCTACATTTATAACTGCATTGGGCGGCGTTTCATTTTTCGCTAGGGCTTTTCTTGGGACGGCCGGCTTTAATACATTTGGAATCAACTAGAATATATTAGGCAACGATGAAATTGGTCTTCTGCTTGTCAAATGCCTGTGATGTATGTTCGCCACTTAGGCAACCAATGCTTAAAGCATCTAAGAACGCTTAGCGCGGCTATGGGAACGGCTTTTCAAACGGCAAATTTTTACAAAACATAATATTATTATGTTTTAGGCTGATGGCCTAATATTAAAATAAACCGAGCCACACCTTACGAATCCCTACCACCCTATAAATAATTACTATTCCTACCGTGATACAGCAAAGGACGTTCATGCATATGAAATAGCGTATCGACCTAATGTGGAGTAAGGAATTGGGTCCTGCGTGTTCGTCAATATACACCCGTGCTGATATATACAGTATGAGTTCTTTCAACACACCAACAGTATTCTGGCTGTTTCTGGAATCGCTGGATGCTATGGCTGGACTTGCGGTGACGTGATCTCGCGGGTCTACGGAAGCCGTCAGAACGCCTGAGCCCGCTATGGGCGAGGATTTCAAAGAGAAATCCGTTGCTGTCCCTAGAAAATATCAAGGCCTTGATAAACTTAGATGCTCTATACAGTTGATGAACGAATTGGCCTCTTATGATATTATTTTTGAGGGATCGGGGGGCGACTGGCTCTTGAAGACGGAATTCTCTCAGTAATATAATACATAGTTAAAGTAACAGGTTTGTGGAGGATGGCGATAAAATTGTTGCATTCAGGAAGAAGATCAATGGCTCGGGCGGCCTTGGAATGGTGCTTATGGAATGTGGATCTCGAAAACTCGAGTCCGTCGAATAAAATGCTTTCTTTGATGAAAGGTTGTGTTACTCAAATTCAGAAATGATTAAGAGAAATACCATCGGCCATCTACGGTCCTTATTCTATTTTTGTCGAAGATTTTGCCTAGACAAGGAGTTTTCGAGTTTTATGACCGAGGCGGCCAAGGAATGAGTTGATCAAAAGCACAATTAGCTCAAGCGTTGCAACCCTAGAGTTATGGAGATCATGCAGAATTAGAAACTCTGGCCATGTTCAACGTTGCGTAGCATTTGTAGCTGAGGGGCTATATAATATGATAAATAGTGATAAAGGCGAAGCATGGCCAATACGTAAGACTTTCGACCAGTATAGCAAAACAAGCAAATTTATGAAAGAAAAGACATATACGAGAGTTAGGAGGTAGGTAGAAGCATCGATAAAGTGATGATAAATTAAGGCTACCTTGTTGCACGAGTGGTTCGACTCACAATGGTGTAGAAGTAATACTAGCTAATGAGGTGTCTGCAACCTTCAAGGCGTTTATCACGATAATGATTTATGCTGGGGCAAAATATGAAGCGGGAATATTATACCTTGGCACTCTTGTCATGATGTCTGCTTTTGCCTCAGCTCGTACAATGCTGTGCGGTCGCATTTCCATCCTGACTTTCGTGCATGCGAAGTTGACTACAGTCCTTGACTCGTTCCGGACAGCCTTGCTTAGCACTTTGATTTCTATCTCTGATAACCTCGTCTTGAACAAGCTCCTCCGCATATGTCGAACTGTGCTCCTCTTCTCTCCCTGGCCAGTGGAATAATCTCTTACCCCACGCGTTCTCGGCTTCCCCCACCATATCCTCAAATGAATACGGATTTCTCTCCCTAGCAATACGGTTTTCTATCTTCTTGGAGGTCCCGGTCCCATACAGTATAGTAAGTCGGTGGCGTACAGCTTTTCGCACTGTACCGGTTTGAACCAGAACACCTGAGTCACGGAGATGTGCTAAAAGCTGGAGGCCATACGTCCAGTGGACATGGTCCATGGAGCTACCCAAATGGCTTTGTTGTTGGCGGTGCATGCTAGATCGGACCGGAGCAAGAATGGACTTTTCATGAGGGGCCCAGGGGGCAAACGCGGCCTTAAAACCCCATTCTATCAGCGCGGATTGAAATGAAGGAGGGAATATTTTGCGGAGAGGATGCTGAGGGTGCGACCCTGGGACGCGATCAGCATATTGATGAAAGGTCCAGGAGCTGCCTGCGTCGGAGGTGCCAACTGTGGGAAGAGGAGGTAATTTTGCGGAGAACTTAGACTGCGTCAGTGCAGCTGTACGAGGCGAATACCACGCCAAAAGCCATAGTACAAGTCGTCGCAGTTCCCTCAGACGTCCAGTTGTGCCGTAACGACGTAATATTTCGGCCCATCGCCATGGAGGAATACGACCGCCAGATTCAAGAATGCCAAGCCAAGTTTTCGTGAGAAAGCGTAGATCATCGATTTTATACTTGTTATGATTTACTGGACGCTTAGAGGACCTGCGAAGACGGAGGACATTTGAATGAAGACTACATAGGGATTCTGGCGCTATGTATATGCTATTCATACGCATATCTTCAATAACTCGAGATACATGAGCGTATCTGGAGTTTTCGGCGTGGGTGCGTAAAAGTAGGTTCCAAGACTCAGTAACCGGATCATGATGATAAATGGTGAGAATAGCAAGAGTACGATGAACTTGTTTCCAGTCTTCTTTGGATATGAAATATGCCAGCAGCTCCTTCTGAAGTTCGGTATCCTCGAAAACGTCAGGATGTTGATCACTTTCTAGCAAATCATGGACAATTTCGAGTCTGTTTTCCTTCGTAAACTTCTCAATAGCTTTGGAAAATATAGATTTGCCCACAGATATGCCAGCTTCCTTCAGTTCTTTCAATCTTTGTGTTATCTGGTCTAAGGGGTTTCGTAAACACATCTCTCGCAAGGCAAGCGGCCCAATTGTCTCAACGCCGAACATACCCAGTCCCTTGATGACCACACTAGGTTGAAAAGCCTTCGTAGCAAATAGTCTGGCACAGAATACATCGTCAAACTCTTTTGGCTTAATAAAATGAGCTTCTCCAAGGAGTTCATTCATCATCTGTCGGGAAAATTTATTGCTTCGTTTGTTGGGTTCTTGCTGTTCAACCTCCGGAATTTTAGAGTATTCGTTGGAGCTTCTTCGCCTTTTAATGTGTTTGGAACCTTGAGATGATGCGTAAATCTGATCTCGCAGACAAAATTGCTCTACTATCGGATGAGATGCCACAGCTGATGACGGCCAATCGTTACGGCGAATGAGGAGAGAATGCCAGTCCAGAGCGTCCCTATGCTTTCCTTGGTCACATAGCCTCGGTACCAGGTAATCGTAAATATTCCGCTCATCGCTTGCTAGGTAAATCCTCTGGAAAACGGCCAAAGAAGCAGGGCTATGCGTTGCTATTAGTGCCAGCCTGCGCAAGGATCCACTTTGCGGCGGCAGTTGCTCGGCCAGCATCAGATGGTACTTGTAAGCCAAATTAACATCTCTCACAAGCCAGTGTGCCAAAATCCTCTCGTAAAGAGTGCCATAGAGGTTTCTTGTTCTTTGGTATAGATCAACGGCGTAGGCGACAACGTCTTCCACAATACTCCGGTTCTTGATAAATGTTCCCCAAAGAATATCAGCTTCTATTCCAGACGTAGGAAGATCAATTCCTCGAGTCCTCATGCCTCTCCAGATATCCACAATTCCTCTATTCCTATAGACCCTCTCTCGAAATTGGAGCAGCTCAACCCATAAGGAATATTTGTGGCGACTCTTTGGATCATCAATTTCGAGGGGAAAATTGCCTATAGCACTAGAGAAGTTCGATTGCGTCTCTAGATATGTCCAAGGTGAGCTCTTTGGACTCGCGCGAACCCGGCGAACACGGGGTGGACGAGGTTTTTGGGTATTGTCAGCATCCTCTCCCCCCCCCGCAGTCGCAATTGTGCTCGTTGACGCGTGCCGGTACTTTGAGAATGGCTGGACGTAACAATTATTCAATAGGATGCATGCGTTAGGGAGATCCGGCCTGTCTATAATTGTTCGGAGGGCTCGTAATGTAGACGGGCAGGCGAGGAGCCTACCTAAGGCCGTTGGCATCGGCTTGAAGACGAAGGGTCTAACTCGAAACCGTCCGACATGGCGTCTAGCAAGAGAGAGGCTGAAAGAGTGTGTGAATGTTGGTTGTTGGATCTTTAACAAAATAATTAGCGGCTCTGTTAGAAATGTTGCGGCTGACTAAGTTTCTCTTGGCTTTCTCCCGCATCAGACATCTTCGACTTCACTCTGACCGAACTCTCAATTCCCGACAACCTCTAATTGCACTCCCTGAGCAGCTTCTCGCCAGCAACACACTCTCCTCACTCCTCACAATGGCTGGGTACGTACCTTTATGATTCAATCTTGTAGAGTCCATGCGTGATATGGCCTGATGGAGCTATAGCAACCCCCTCAGTCGAGATACATCACGCCGTGATTGACTGCGGCTAACAATGCTCGATAGTTTTATATACCGCCCGAATCGGGTTCCAGAATACCAGAGACTCTTCCAAAAGCACGATGGCGTCAGACAATGGTGGAAGGTTCGTAGTTCTGAACTCTCTCGATAATGTACCTCGTCATCGGCCAGCGCTATGTTGGATCCCTGGGAATACTCGCCACTGAGACAGCCTCCGGGCATTGAATACATATAAGCTGGATTACGGTAACGCGAGTCTGAGCTGATGGTTGTATTCCAGACACCCCGAAGTCCGTACATGCTCTACCCCTACTATGTCATGCTTTGGGGAGGATTTGCAGGCAGCATGTATATGATGAGTCGCATGCTTTTGGTAGGTTTCTTGCCTATTTACCTATTATTTAATGAAATTGAGCTCTATTGGACTAATACAATACAGGGCCACAAGACTTGGTTTAGCAAGGGTTAGAGTGATCGTGCGTGTAATAGTTGCACAAGGGTCTCAATAGAATTTTGGAGGGTCATTGTAAATACCTCATTATACAAACACAGAAGAGAATTTACACCCAAGCGTGTCCGAAACTTTGCGGTACCTTTTTGATTGAGTGATATCCGCATAATAAGTTTAGTGACGAGGCACCTACTAGTATGCCATAGCGTGAGATAGACTATTGAAATAGAGAAATCATTTGAAACTCTCTCTGTATACTAATAAAAATAAAATCTCCCCATGGCGTAGATTCTCATTCGTCTGTTCGATTCAATCAGTTTCGACGCTAATTACATGCTTCGCAGCCGAGAAGCTCGCACTCCAAGATTCCTCGCTGCATCCATCCCAAACACCACCAACCAACCAGGCCCAACATCTCCACCCTGCGCCAACCTACCACAGGGTCCTCAAGGCGATAATGGCAGATATACTAAAGGGACTCTTCGGGGGCCGCAAGTCAGCTTCTACACCTGTCCCAGCAGGAGATGATGCAGGTATGTCAATTCGCAACTAGCTGCTCCCCTCCAACGCCAACAAGACACATCTAACCAACGTTCACACCCGCAGACTTCGTAGACTTCGCCGGGGCGCCCTCCCCAGCTCCAGCATCAATCTCTCCCCTTACGGCCTCTACCCCAAGCGCGCCCCCAGCGTTTCCAATAGGCGGCGGCGCGGTTCCATACACAGCATGGTATCGTGTCTGGGAGCGCACGTCGCTCAACGATTTCCGCCAGGAAATGTATATTTTGCCATTTATCTTGGTCGTCATACTCGTGCACCTCTGGGGCACGCGCGCAAACCGGCGCAAATCTCGCGCGTGGATCACGGCGCACGCTCCAGTACTGCAGCAGGAGTTCGCTCTGATAGGATACGGCGGGCGCAAAGCCCCAAACCCAGATGATGTGAGCTCGATGGGCCTCACCAAGGCGATGGCGAATGACGAGCTGGTCGTGCCAGAGACATTGCTGAGGGAGAAGGCGGCGAACGAATACATGACTTATGCGACTGGCCGCCAGAACATTGCTTTTGTCGATTTCAAGCTCTCGCTGGTTAAGAGGTACAACCCGCTGATGCGTCTTGGAGAAGCTGTGTTCGGCATGCTTTTTGAGAGCTTGCCAGCGCCCGAGGAGCGCATGGAGGCTACTTGCTATGTCTTCGATGGACGAGAGAACCAATTGGTGCCAAGGCTTGGTGATCGCAAAGCCACGCCGAACTCGACATATGATGGGTTTGTCTGGGCGATTGTGCATAAGGATTTCATGAAGCGGCTGAGAGATGATCGCTATGATCTCTCTCTTACAACTACGAAGGATCACCCCAAATTACCCGACTGGGCGACTGTTATGAGCGAGAGCGCTGAGGTCACTGAAACCCTTCTGACGCCTGAGTTGGTCAAGGCAGTCAAGGAAGCTGGAGAGGCCCTGGAGGCTCTGGTTGTGAGCGACCAGCCAATGGATCAACCAAAGAAGTATGTCGCAATTCCAACATCGATGCACTTCGTCTTTTGAATTACGCTAAAATTTACCCTGAAAGACTTGATGAAACAGTTCCTAAGAAGCGGATTTCTCTCTCACTCCGTCTGCCCTCCTCGTCTAGCGAATATGCTTCTACTCTCCCGCTCTTCCAATACTTCCTCCGCATGTCTGACCACCTAGTCTCTGTCGGACGCTTCCGCCCTGAAGCTATGCGACGTGTCCGTCAAACACGTGAAGAAGAGATCCGGAAGATTAGGCGGGTAGATGAGGAGGAGAAAGCTGAGGAGAGGAAGCTCAAAGGTGACAAAGAAAAGAAAGAGAAGCGCGAAGCACTGCTGAAGAGCATGAGCGCTGAAGAGCAAAGGAAGTATCTTGAAAAAGAGAGGGAGAAGGATATGCGTAGAAGCCAGAAGAGAAAGACCATGAAAGCTTAAAAATGGATATTCTAGCCGGCGGTACGAGACAGTGTAGATGATCCGGAAGATTTTTTAAAAAAAAATTAGAGACCTCGTGGTGGTTCGGTAATGTTTCTACTTATTAAATTGTAAGATTATCTCCTCTGGGACGAAGCATCATCTTGAAGTCTTCAAACATGAGACCGGCTTAAGAAGAGTATATATTGAAGTACGTTATTTCCAAAAGCCTTGAGCGCCTTCACTATCTGTGTCACCTATTCTATGGGGTTGTTAGATCTCCACCACACTCATACAGTCCGCTTGCTACTTCTCCCTGAGCTCGCCACTGTGAGATCAGCGTTATCTATTAATACAGATGGCCAGCAAGAGCCCATTGGCTTTTGCTACTCCCGTCCGTTACCTCCAACAAAGTATCTAGATAGAGCAAGGACGTCCAACGTCAGCACTAATATAACTAGGCGATTTAAAAGTCGACATCTTCTCCTCTAGTCCATCTTCCTTTGTCCATCTTCCTCAATCCACCTTCCTCAGTTCGTGTTCCTCATTTCATTAAGGCGCAGTCAGCCATGTAAAGGAATAACTTTTCTAAGGAATGGCCCGGGAGGGCTCAGCTATTTATAAGGAGAGTGATTTGCCACCAACATTCTAGAATGTTCATGTTAATGGATAGATTCCATGCACACAAGCTTTAATGATAACGGTACTGTAATATGAGACCGATATCCAGGTTTATTCCTGGAGCCCCTGCTAGACGCTTGGCTAGATTTGGCAAGGCGCGGGCTACGAGACCTCTTGGCAAGGCGGCGCAAAATTTCGACTGACGCACTTGAGGCTCTTCGGGAAGAAAAAATTGGCTGAAAATTGGCACTTGCGCTAACCCTAGATCGTAGACACTTAAAATTTTAAAACTCCCTACTACCATATATAAAATTATATGCTAAGGGTAAGACTTGTAGAGAAGCGTTCTGCGATTCTAATGCACTAAACCGTATGAATTTTTAATAAGCAGTTATTTTAATATTGAATTAAATGTGCTATATGCCAATTTCGGCCGCTTTTTTCTTCCCGAAGAGTTGAGGGGAAGCCGGTTTTGCAAGCGACTATCCCTTCGGCTGGTAGGGTTCTACGAGAATTGGACCATGCGCGAACGCCAGAATCACAAGTATATGATCACGGGGGCTTGATCTCATTGATTTTATTGGCTAGCTCTTATCGATAACCGTAGGACCCATTTTACCAGCCGAAGGGATACCCGTACCCTTCGTTCCCGCTATGTCATAGATAACTTGTTGCGAATGAGGTATCTAGGTGGTCGTGCGGGCTGGGCAATTATGAGCGCTGGATGATGGTGCGGGCTAGCGCGAAACCGGTTCCACTCTCTACACCTAGCAAGAACCGCAAAAAAGGAACCGCCTTCAGTCCTAGTCAGACGGCTAAGTCTTCCTAGCCAAGCACTGCTCGTCGCGCGAATGCTGGTCCTACTGGAATAATAGAAGATGGCAAGAGACTATCATAGACAGCATCAGCCCTCGCCTCGTACACAGTAGAGAATGAGTCAAAGAATGCGTCAAAGACTTCTCGTACTCTAAAGTTCTACGTCCCTGCACCAACGCCTATAACATAAATTGGCTACATGCATTAGTTGAGAGGAATATACCGCTCAGCGGCTATAAACAAAAACCTCCGAGTTTAAGACCTTCAAGTTACGTAGATATTGTAGACAGGCGAGGAACTGTCGTCCATTGGTGACTCGAATTCGGTTGTTGACCATAAAGAACTCGCGACCTTCTTTGAATCCCAACCCAAGGCCGTCATCTATCTCCAGAATCTTGACCAACTTTGCCCACGACGGACAGTTAGTAGATGGGCCGAGGATGTCGCCCATGCTAACTATATCTTGCTTGGTGGCGTCGTCGGCTCGCATGAAATGGAAGACCATTGCGGTGATCGGGTGTGTGTTGCTGCTATCCAAATACAGCTCTTCCTCTTCATATGGCGTGAGGTTCACAACCTCGGTCTGGCAAAGCGATTTTTCTGATTCTACATCCTCCGTGGCGTTCTGGCTCTCTACTGAGTCGCTCCATGATCTGACAGGATGTTGAGTTGTTTCCCTCGCCAAACTCGACGATGTCAAACCTGAGAGAGACACTCCAGCCGTGGATTCTGCAGGGACAGGTCTTCGCGAGGAACCTAGGCGGCTTTCTAGATCTTGTTTCGCCGTTTCCTCCATTTTCTTGCTCAACTGTAATGTAAGGGCTTTGTATTTCCTGTAGACTTTGAGGTCAGTAGCCGGCGGAGGTATCCAAGACACGTATAGCTTTTGGTGACAGGATGATGTTACAAAGGACTCAGGGTGAGTCGCAAGGAACGTGTGACACAGGTAGCATGATTTCTTACTCACTCCTATAAAGCGGAAGGAGGGTTTGAATTGACAATTATGATCGTAGAAGTTGAGAAGTTGCATTTCGGCATGGACCGTTAGAGTAAGAGGACAGGCTGTTCGAAAGATTGCCTCTGGGTCCACTGTGTTCCAGACCGTGGCAAGGCGAGAGAGGTATTTGTCTGCACTGCGTCTAACCACTCTCCGCAAGACGCAGGTCAGGGGTAACTCTTGCTCGGGAAAAGTAAATCGCGTAGATACCGGCGCTGGTACGGGTTTCACTATCATTGGGTTGAACAGAGCAGGAATCTCGGAAGCTAGTTTTACCAACACCTTGCAAGCAATGCCATAGCGGCCCAACTTAAGAACCGTGCGTGCCCAGCGAGGTAATTGTTGTGTGTTGGTGGAAAATGCACCCTTCAGAAACTCAAGGTAGTGCTGTTTTGCCTCTTGGGCCCATCTTATATAACGGATTAGAACCGTGGCCTCCGGATCTAAAGGTAAATCCCTAATTTCAAAGACCTGTCTAAACCATTTCAGGAATCGCTGAAGAGCGGAAGGATCGGCATGCAATATAGACGTAGACGATTCCCTTAAGCGTAATTCAATGGCCGAGACAGGCTCCTCGAGGATATCCGTGGTTGCACGAATGTCTTTCAAGTAGTGTCGAATCTTCGCAATGTCAAGTGTAATAATCTTGAGTAGGATCTCCGTTTCCGCAGTGGATGCGTCGAGAACTGTTTAAAATCAGCTCGACAAGCTGGCTTACGCATAACCATGCGAAGGCGGATAGCTTGCCTGCGTGTGCGACACTGTTTAAGGAGTCTAGGACCTGTCGAAGTTGGCGTAAGGTATTTTCGCGTACGCCGGCATTGCTGGCGATCCGAATAATTGTCCCTTGAGGCAAGCCTTCTTCCATGCATGCTGCCGAGACGCTATCGCCATCCTTTTTAGTAGCGCATAGAAAAGCAAATGAGTCAAGGAACTTCCGTTTCAGCATTTGAAATCGAAACGCCGAGAGATCGTTTAGATCTTGGTCGAGGCCGTGTACCGTGGGCTCGCCGCGCACAGGATCGAGCATGTGGAGAAGAACCGCCGCTTGGATAAAGTGATTTCGAACATTGCCAGTTATCTCAATGGGAGCCATCTTTGAGAAGCTCATTCAAAGAAGTAGATAGGATGGGACAGTGATTACGTGGAATTAAGAATTATTCAGCTTCAGTTAACAGATGTTAGCCTTCAGTCATTGGCAGGAAAACCTAGCTTGGCATGAGCTGCGCCGCGCGATCGGAACAAAGGCTCGGACCTTCCCCTGTTAGCCCTAGGTTACCAAGTAAACTCTGCCAAAGTTGTTTCTTTGTGGAGTTCCGAAATTGGGTGCTAGGTTTTAGGGTCTGCACAATCCCCAGAGAAAATGTCATGTGTCTTCTTCCTATCTCCCTCTCCTTCACCGTTGGGCTGAGCCTTCTATCGCCTTACTGCAATCACGCCGTTCGGCGGAAGAAAAGATCAATCGATTGAGTACATATCAATCCCTCCGCAATCTCGACCAGCAATCTGAGCCATTCTCCATTTCACTCCTTATCCTTTTGCGCCTACAATCATCGTGATCCACAGTCCGCACGCTCCACCAACCTTCACGGCCGAACGATGCACAATACCACCAGTTGTTCCGAGCGAATATTTCGGCAGATGTCAAAGAAGAACATTTGGGGCGCTGTCCCGTGTCGTTTAGGAAATGTGGCCCGTGCGCGAACACCAAAACATCAATAATCGTCACAACCATAAAGAGTAAAAAAGCGTGCACGAGGTGGGTCCGTGCACAAGCTGATCAAGACACTTACGGGTCTACTTGCTTCAACTAGATCGATCCTTTTGGCTGGCAAAACGCTTTGACGTCAGTCTTGATCCCTCACCTCATCCGTGTACGTGCATTGACCACAGGCGTTAATATCTTTCTTTGGGGATTTCGATGCCTCACAACAAAATGGAGAAGTGGAAGTCATTGTGTTCGAAGGAAATGGGTGGCCTTAACTATTTATCCTAAAGCTATGAGACACCAGCCTCTATATGGCTGCGATCTTTAGAAATTCCTGAGAATTCGGCGCCATATCGGCCGATGTTTTGGATCAAAATCCCCTTCTGCGATCTCCTTGGACTCTTCGAGGTCACGACGCTTTCCTGACTGTAGATCGATCTCATCAACGCGCCAAAATCGTGTCTTGAAGGCAAATTTATAACCAAGGTAGATCATCAACAAAGCTTCCAGCATTGAAAGGGCTTAGTGTTGTCCACCCTTGAACGAAAGCAAGGGAAATGTTTGCAGCTAGGCCGAAGTACGCATTCCAGGGATATAGAAAGGACACAAAGGGTAATTCATTTGTTGTGTGACCCTGTGCTGCCCAGGCTCGTCGGAAGCGGATGTGGATGAAGGATATCGCCCCCCAAACCAGAAAAGTTGACACACCGCTCAAGTTAACGATGTATCCATATGCCCTTCCGGCGCCAGTGCTGACATTCATCATCGACAGACAACCACACAAATTAGTGAAGACAATAGCGGGTACTGGGACTCCTCGTTGATCTGTCCATCCGAGGAATCGAGGGGCCTTTCCGTCTTGCGCCATATAGAGGAGGGTTCGTGAACCGATGTAGATTGAGCTGTTGACTGCGGACAAACAGGTGAGGAAAATGAAAGTGTTGATGAGGTTTACTCCCCCTACCCATCCGGCGTTTTGAATAGCGATGGTCATTGGGCTCTTGAGAGCGCGACTTTTAGCGCTAATCAGTCCAGCTACATTGGAAGGACATGTCAACCCAAAGAAGAAGGCCGAGCCCATGTAGACAAAAATGATTCCCCACAAGACTTGCCGAATGGCTAGCGGCACGGCAACTCGAGGGTTCTTCGTTTCGGTAGCAGCAACGGCGACGGACTCGACACCGGCGTAGAAGGTCGAACAGAAGACAAAGACGGTTGCAACGCCTCGAAATCCATCTGCGAAGGGGCCAGGATTGTGCCAATAGCGGAATCCGATCGCCTCGTGTCCTTTAATACCCCCAGAGACTTCATGCACGTCAGTTTGTGTATCTTTTAATCACAAAGTATGGGCCCGTCGAGTACAAACCGTATATGGTAGAGAAAAGGAAATACACTACAAGCCCAACAAGCTTTATAAGGGCTAGCCAAAACTCAGCTTCACCAAATGCTGCGACGCCGAGTAGCTGAAATCCCAGAAAAGCGAACTAGTATTCAATGGCGTAAGTTCTCAAATTAATAAGAGAGCATATTTTGAAGACTTCTTACCCAAAAGATTAGGAAGTATCCCCAAACGGGAACTTTGCTGCTCCAGAATTCAAATATACTGGATATGGTATTGTACTCGTTAGAAAGCACGGCAAACCAAATGATGTAGTAGTTCCAGCCTACTGCTACCCCAAATGCCTTATCGACGAATCTGTCCGCCAGTCCCGTAAACGCTCCTCCACTGGGGTACAACGTGGTAAGTTCTCCCAAGCTCTGCATAATCGAGAACGCGATGATGCCGATTACCCCGAAACCGATCAGCAACGAAGCCGGTCCGCCGCTGGAGAGCGCACCGCCAGAACCGACTAAGAGACCAAGGCCAATGATGCCTGCCAAGGCCATCATACTTAAATGACGGGTTTTTAGACCTCGCTTGACGCCACTATGTGGGTCGATGGCTCTGAAGTCCCCGTTGTCATTGTCCACGGTCTCAATTGGGGCATCGGGTTGCTTGAGATCCGACATTGTGGACAGGGGATTCAAACAACTTGACGAAGGAAATGGTAGGTCTACGAAATCAGTACCCTGCTAAAATCCATGTGCGTATTTAATACCTCGAGGTAGCAAAGTTCGAAATGGCGTGTTATCGTCGCATGTTTGCGCAATTAGACGAACCATGCAAACCCAGGAATACGCGATCATTCATTGGGCAAGAGCGATATTTTTTTGCCAAGCGTGGCGAACGTGAGGAACAACAGACCACAATTCAAGCCCGTCAGTTAATCTTACAAAAAGTTTAACTGTTCTGCTTCATACTGGTACACGCCTCGTTCCGGATTATTTCTGCTTTATTCCGGAACAAATCGTCCTCAAAGAGAAATAATCATACCACTTTAGGGCTTGTTTACTAACTTTTTTCACCTGTTCGCGCTCACCTGTTCAACACCGCCAGGTGGATCAAATTAAGGCCCAACAGGTGGATTGTAAGCGCCACTAGCAAGCGCTCGTGCAGGGGTGTAGATCGAACAGGTGAGAGCGGTTCGTTTACTAGAAGTAGTCGCCAAAGTTGGGGTTGGTGAGAATCACGTGATGTTTACAATCCTTCCAAAAAACATCACAATCGGTTGGGTTGATCGAACAGGCCGCCCAGGTGGACATACAGGACCCCAGAGGGTGCAGGTGGAATTCCACCTGTGCGATGGCCAGGTGGGCAAAATCGCGCAATCTATACTACTTCTGGCTATGTAATCGCGGCAAGCGCAAGGACGTCGAACAGGCCATGTGGGACATTAATTTTAGCTGCCAAGACGGCCTAACAGGTGGAAATCGAACAGGTGAGGTAAACAAGCAGCTCCTACCTGTTGGATATTTGGTCGACCTGGAAATATCGACCTGTTCGTTCCAGGTGGGTTTTTTAGGCGACGAACAGGTGGGCGCGAACAGGTGAAAAAAAGTTAGTAAACAAGCCCTTAAGAGGTTATATTCCGTAATAGTTTCAGGTTTCCCGCACTGTCACGTGCCTTCACCTCACCAAAACTGTGGTTCTTTTCACGTGATTTCCCAATTGTATATAGTATATTCTTAGCACTACAGATTTTAATAGTAGTTGAGCCCTTAGATAGATTAATTAACTGACATTATGTCAGGTGACGAAGAACCCTTGCTTATATATTGTTCCGCACAGCCGTGCCTGGCAACTTGCTAGTCACCTGCTTACCTTTTGCAGGTTTGTCTGGTGGCTGAGTGGTGCGGAGCTTGTCACCTCACATAAATGTGAGGTGAGACATGGATAGGGAGTTCAACTGATGAAACAATAGGGTATATTGCGAGAATAGACGAATCCTTGAGGAAAAGGAGGTGTCCGAGTGCGAAGGACGATATTTTGCCGATGTATTGAGTGGCTGCAACCAACCGTAGTATAAGGCGATGCAGATCTGCCAAACGCGGTAAGGGGGGAGCTTTGGTCTTATACTGAGAAATAGCGTCAAAAAGTATGCGCATAGGATAATAATCGATTCGTATAAGAACACGATATTTTGGTGTGGGGAGTCCTTATCCGCAAGCGAGTCGCAGTATTCACACCGAAATCTTGGTGCCTCTTCCCCAGATTCGGACACTACGTCATCTCAGCCATCGTCATCTGTGCCTATAGACAAAAGCAAAGCCATGAGCGGCAATTGGCGGAGATAACTAGCACATGACCTAGAAACCCCATCCAACCCTTCTAGTTGGTTTTTGCTTTATTGATGCAGGCTTCGATTTTGTGGTTTTTGGCGTCGGAAGTCGCGTCCAATTTTCGAGCATTCTTGCAATTTAGTCAAATTATCACATATATGAATGTAATAAAAGTGTTGAGATAACGTATGTATCCAATTAAAATGTGCTCCTTTGATAGATGCTAAGCGGCACAATCGATTTACGCTCATCTCATAATGATTGAGCCTCCCGTTTGTATTAGTGAGGTTTCGTAATTTTGGAAACATGCTTGCAATAGTAAGTCTCCACCCTCCTGCAAAGGAATTGCCTTTGGATTTTTGAAGCCTATCTATGTGTTAACAACTCAGCTAGCAGTGGCGTTTTTGACAGGCAGAGAAAGCGGGTCCCTCCGATTCTAATTTAGCTTTGGTCACGAGGCCCATTTTGCGGGGACGGGCAGGCAAAGAGGCGCTGTTACTGCAAGTAAGACGATAAGCAATTGGAACAAGCCTGATAGGTGGTGTGCAACATTGAGGCTCAAGTGTTATCACACGTTCATAAATCATGAACTGGAAGCTGCATCCTGAGGCCGAAGAACGCCTAAAAATAAAAACTTCGTTTTGGTCTGAAAGCCTCGGATCTGTACGCGGCATAATTGTTCTAAGCCATATTGTATTCGTGACGCGGTGCTTTGACCCTCGCACTGATCCCTGCGTTTTCGCCGCGCGTTGCCACTATGTCCGGATACTCCTCTGATTGGATCTCAGACAGTTTCCCACATTACCGGCTTACTCGTCGGATTGTTCTAGACTTCCTAAAAGGGAAGTTTGGGCAGAGTGGGCAGTTCAGCGATAGCGATTTTGATGTAAAGGTTGTGCTCAATGAGCTCTGATTTTCGCCCGAAAACTAACGTAACGTGAAGCTCTCATCGGACGATTACACATTCAAAGTGCCGCGAAAACTGACTAAAGTATATTTTGTATTTACCAAGCAAGGCTGATAATCGCGGCTGATAAAGAAGCGCTAGGCAGAAAGGACAGAACTTGAGAGAAAGCGGCCCCGTGATGATGACGATGAAGATCTTTGATTTCTGTATAGACTGCCTCAGAGGCCGCCCTGGTGTGACGTGTTGCGGTGCACAGGGCGGGTTGTCAAAGTAAAGGCACCGTAGGGATAATCAAGAAGGCGAACGCGGAACTAAGGCTTCCGCCCGAGAATTGAGAATGTTTTCCTTGGGGCAAAAGCTTCTTTTTCATTCCGAGGCAAAAGGCGTACCGGTCAAACACAGCCACGAATCCTGGACTCGTTTATATATACACTTCACTATGAATTGTTGCAGCTTTACTTTCTTATATGTTTTACACAAAAACCAGTAGTAATGGAAAAATTAAATAATTCCTGTCTAGATGTGAGAAAATATCCGAAAAATCTCATATGCCCAGATACCTACGAGCACTGTTTGAAGAAGTATTTTGATCAATTGGAGGCGGATGATAAACGGCTTTTCTGCGAAGAAGATGATTCCGTTGTCGATTTCTGGCAGTTCCAGGAGGATTCTAAGGGTGAGTGAGTGCCTATTCGCAGTAACCTTATCTAATAATCGAACCCATCAGAATTCCAACATGACTGCGCACATAGCGTTCAAGGAATAAAAGTACTGCTCCACATTGTCAACAGACAAGACCGGAAAGACCCACTCTGCAGATTCATGTATGAGAAATCCCCCTCGTTGAAATACATGTAATTGACACATGTAAAACCTTATTAAGTTTCATCCATGCCGACCACTCCCGCGCCCCATTAAACACGAGCCGAGAGATGCTCGTGTCCGCTTTAAGCTACCATCAAGTGATGCCTGCATTTTTGGACTTCTTATTTCCATTTGGGCGACAGGAATATCCGCAAGACTTTCACTTTTCTGGTTTTAGGCACCGAAGCCACTTGAGAGAGGTGGATCGCGGGTTGCAGATACCCGAACTTGGCCGATCAGGCAAGGACCTCCAGCTATGCTACAGTCTGAAGTCAGTAGAGTCATCTAAGAGTCAAGAGGAATGGCCCTGGTCCATTCGACAGACAGCCATATACCATTCCTTCGATTTTGAAAGTGGCCGAACAGTGTGGATAATTGTGAAAGGAAACCGTCTCATGAGGAACCGAATCAAACAAGCGACAGGTCCCAATAAGAGGTTTTGCGTTTTCGACACCCCAAGTCATGCATTCTCGGCTGCCCTTTCAGCGCACTTGGTATACTGTGATTGGAGCGCGGAAAATTGGCGTTGGTACATTAACTTTCTGGAAGAACAGCTTCAGACATCAACACGGCATACGCTGCGGGCTAGCGTAGATAGACCACCCAGCCCCCCATCTGCGCCTGAAATGGCTAAACGAGTTAACACAATGCCACTGGTAAAGCGTCAATGGACGGATCTAAGCTCCGATATCAAAGCTCCGCTGGACAGGATACGCCGCGCGGTAACTTTCAAGCAGCAAGAAAAAACTTTACCTTCGCTAGAAAAACCTCAGACCACAAGTGCCAATACTCCGCACAGACGGATTGATCAGCAAAATTTCCAATTTAGCGATTTACAAAATACACAGCATATAGAGGAGAAAGCAAACGAGACCCTTCTGATTCTAAGAATGAACAAGAAGATATTGACAGAATTGAAAGAATATTATTATTCCATATTTGGGTCACAGCATCGCCCGGAATATCTGAAGGCGGACTGTGAGGGAGATATCTCCGGTTTCAAGGACCGCGTCGCTAGCGTGATCAATGATCTGCAAATGCAAGAGTCGAGGTTAGAAGCACTATTGCAACTGCTTGCGGATAGGAAAGCCCTAGTAAGTTCAAGCATATGGAGTAAACTCCTAGCAGGAAACTGAGATTATAAAGCTTTACGGCATCCTCAATTACCAAAACGTGCTGGCAAATAAGTACTTGGGTGAGAAATCGAGGGTATCGGCGGGGAAGATGGAAAACATGACAAGACAGATGCATAAGATTGCGGTCAAAACCGAGAAAGAGACCGTATCAATGCGCATCATTACGCTAGTGACCCTTTTTTTCCTACCGGGAACATTCATATCAGTAAGTTTAGACTTCCTTTTCTTGGAGCTATTGCTGATAGGAATATAGACACTTATGAGTACCGATATTGTGAAATTTTCTTCTAACCAGAGGACCTTCTCTTCGGCAGCAACAAAGACCTACGTTGGTATAACGTTACCCTTTATGTTTTTCACCTTCCTCTCAGCATACTTATATTATCATTGCGTGAAGCGCAAGGAAAATTTGGAGTGGTCGGAATTTGACGAGGATCCCGAACAAGGAGAGTTTTCATAGGCTGAGTCGGCTTTTTTAGACATGCTCACAGCAGGCAATCGGTAAAGTCAGTATTTGCTCGAAATCTACAATTAGTCAGTGCCCTACAGCCGTCAGCCGTAACACGATGCGCAAGGTTGAAGAGATAAATATCCCAAAGGATTTTTGGTGGAGTCGAGGGGTGTTCTACTGTCGGTACGTATGGAATCTGATGCACTTGAGAAGTATTCTTCTGATCTCGCGACATCAACGCATGGGAAAGCAAAAAAGGATACAACAGATATCATTGCATAACGTAAGTAGTATATTATAGACGTACATTTAGAATGAGAAGAGCTCTCTTACAGTCCGGCATCGGGGAGAGGACAGATGCAATCTCCACAAGGCTGCCCGCTAGGCTACCTAGAAGGGACCTCTCATCTAGTACGGTTGACAGACAAGGTTGACAGAGTCCTAGAACACGGCTTCTGCACGCTTCTGCGCAGGAGCTGTGCAAAAGCTGCGCAACGCAAGGTTGTATTCCACCAGATTCACTTGTCGGTATATGGAGAAGTTCTCAGGGCCCAGGGACGTGAATATGAAAATGAGCGATATCTTATTAGTGCTGCCGTGTATGCAAGACCATTGCCCTGAGGCTGTGAGAAAGGTCCTGTTGACCTTGAAGCCCTGCCTATTGATACCTGGATGCCTTCTCGCGCCCTAGAGCTGCCCTCCGGTCCATGCAAATTTTACGCCTGCCGCCCTCTTCTAGTTTTTCAGCTTCATTCTTCCCAATGCTCCACTGCGTCTTCCTGCCATCTTCTGACCTCTTTCTTGACCGCGCGCGTTGCACGCTATTCAGGTAACCTCCTAAGCGAATTAGCGTATGTATACGCGCCACGATGGATCCAGGGCTCCCCGGGGCACGGCAGCCTAACCACGAACCACGACTCCAGAGGTTCTTTCAATTTGTTAAGGACAAATCCCAACCAGGCATATGCGCAGATGAAAGCAAGACCGCAGTATTCCTCCCTGAAACTGACTTACAAGAATACTTCGCCGACGACGATCAACTGCTGGGTATACTAAAGCTCATATTCGAGAAACATACGACTTTGCCTATCCGTCTGCGCTCGATTCGCAGCCGCTACGCAAAGGTCTTCGCCATCCTCCTCTGCGTAGGTAGAGGTGATTACATACCATATTTTGAGCACTATGACAGTCTCTCGGACGAAAAACTCCCCTTCGATCAACCTCCAGACCACTTTCCTTCGGAGATTACTGCTCCCAACTTCTTCAAAGATTTTCAGGAACAACAATGGAGATTTTGCGCGCCGAGACTAAATTTTGGGCGATCCAAGTTTTGGCAACCGGCCAGGGTCCTTCCTATCACCAGCAAGGAGCCGCTTGGGACTGGTGGGAGTGCAACCACCTTCAAGATAGTGGTGCATCCTGAATATAACGAACTCGATGCAAACCGCAACGACGAGAAGGTAAAGCACTCTAAATTATTTCAGGAGTTATATGCCAGAGTCACCAGCTAACACAATAACAGAAAAATAACCACCCTGACAGTAACACCTATGTGATAAAGCAATACAATACTAGGGATGCTGAGGCTGAATGCAAGAAAGAAGACGGTGCTTTCGAGCATCTGGCCAACATTCACAACCGAGTACGTTCCGGAACAACAGGAAACAGAGAGAGCGCGATCATAGGTTTCTACGGTAGCTTCGAACAAGGAGACAAACACAACATAATCCTGGAATACGCTAACAAAGGTACCTTGGAGGACTACTTCAAGAGGGAGTCTCCACCTTCCATGGCCCAAGCAATATACTGCTATTGGGAGGCTCTTCTGATGCTGGGCGAAGCGCTTGCGGCTATTCATAGTCAGACCATCGATGGTCGTGTCTATCACGGGTATGTTCTGCCTTTGTGGGTGCACATCCGACCGAATACTAAACGTCTCAGTTGGCACCAAGACGTCAAACCTCAGAATATCCTCGTTTCTACTCGCAAAGGTAAATTGGAGTTTAAATTGGCGGATCTCGGGTTGAGCCATTTTCAACCCCAGGGAGGTGCGGATGCCTATGGTCGCGATGCACGAGGGACGCGGACTTACGGTAATTATTCTTTTCCTATTACTTGATCAAAGAATATCTTGCTGACCAAAACAAGGCGCTCCCGAGTGTTATAGACACGAAAGTGACAGGGCATCCGGCCTTCTTCAGGTAACGCCTAAGGTTGACGTTTGGTCATTTGGCTGTGTCCTTAGTGAAGCTGCCAACTGGTTGGTCCATGGATGGGTCGGTCTCCAAGAGTACCGTAAGTTGCGTAGAGAAGCCCTTCGAGAGACCGATCTAAGTGACTCGGATTGTTTTCACAACGGCGAAGACGCTTTGCCTTGTGTCACCGACAACCTTAGTCCCCAGCATTTACTCGAGAATGGTCGTCGCAACGATACTCTCACAGGGGCAGTCCTGAGCATTATCGCAGACGCCCTCGTGCCTGCTGATTATCGAGCTGAGGCAAAACAAATGTGGCATAAATCACAGCGAGCTCTGAGGTCATGCAAGTATATGCTCGAAGGCCCTGCGCTAGTCACGACATCCCAGTTTCCTGTTCATCCATCGTCTCCCCCTCATCAGAATTCGGCCTTCCGTACCGAGACACCATTTGGGCCAGGAAACTTTCCAAGAAGAGTATTGACGTTGCCCTCAGATCACGAGTTCGGCGGAATAACAGCAAACCAAATGCCCTTTCAGCCTTTTTATGACCTTGAAAACAGAGGAATTACCAAGTCTACTCCAACTTCACAGATATTTGATGGTCCGTCACTCCAACTCATGGGTTCTCCTGCTATGGATTTTCCCATAGCAGACCCTATATACGACGATAAGAAAAATATTTCGGAAACTGAGGACCAACCTGCTTCGCCAGGAGCTTCTCCGGAAAGACATATTGCCAGGAACAAACCTAATAAGACAAGAACTTCGCCAGAGGTAATAAATTCCACATCAGCCATGATTCAGAACCACGGCAACAGTCAGAGTGTTGACACCGGTACCTCTTATAGTCGACGAAAAGGAAAAGAGCGTCAGGTGCAAGCATTTCCCGACATTCAATCCGCAGCGTATTCAACCATGCAAAGTGATGGGTCTTCTCAATCAATAGAAAAGGGTTCCCCAATTGGACTCGGCGTTTCTAGGAATCTAGTTGGCGCTACTGATCAGCAAATTGATCCCCAATCTCCTCCAGGTGTTGGAAGCCGGTGCCTCCCGGTATCTTCTTCTCCCAGTTTCGCGACCAACCAACTCACCGTGGGGAATCGTGCAAACGGCGCTCGTACTCCTAGTCCCTCAAAACCTCCGCCTCAAATACCGTTTCTCGCAGTCCCAGACGCTAAAGAGTGGAGGGCGCGAAGGAAAAAGGAATCAAAAATCCTTAATAAAACCTTTGGAGGACTAAGAAAGCCTTTACAACACGAGTACTATATGAAAGAACTATACAATCGTGATCATGTGTGTAGATTCACCCTTATTTCTTCTAACTTCCGCTAATGGCTTGCAGGTTTTTCTGCTTGACGACGCATCATCAATGCAACAGCATTGGGATAACGTAGTCTCTCTCGTAGATATTTTGGCTTACATTGTTAAGCGGACAGATGAGGATGGAGTTGACCTTCACTTCACAATCTGCAAGAATCTACGACGGGACGAAAAGAAAACCACAGACCTTATCGATTTTGTTAAGGATAACCGCCCAGACCCACCCGAAACAGGTGCCGAGCGACTTTCCAACATAGACTATTGTCTTAGATCCATTTTGCATGAATACCAAGAAAAATTGGAAAAAGATCGTCAAATAATCGCCCGCAGGTCTACAAGGAATTCTTGGTTCTCCTCTACTCCGAAGCCTGTACGAAAATTAAACCTCTACGTCCTCACTGATGGACTTTGGCAACCGGAAGCAAATGGTATCGAGCCCCTAAGGGCTCTCGTTAGCACACTGGACCGCCTCAAGAAACCGGCTGACCAGGTCGGCATTCAATTTATACAGTTTGGCAATGAAGAGGAGGGTGCAAAATCCTTGGCTTACCTAGATAGCGATTTAGTCAAACTCCAGAGTTTCACAAGGTTAGCTTAGCTTCTCTCCGTAGCTGTAATACGTGTCAAGATACTAACCTCACCAGGGATATTGTCGATACTGAGCCGTTTGACGGGGGGAATATCTGGAAAATGCTTCTCGGAGCTATTAACAGATGGTTTGACGGCGACAACTCGACGGCATCGGTCAGTGCAAGTGCCACATTCAATGATGCCGGTCCATTCAATCCTCAGACGCCATGCCGATGAGCAATCTCTTTGTCTCTAGTCACGTATTGTAGATGGTGACACTGGCCGTATCTAACCGCCATTTCATCTAGTCACTTTGGTTTCGAATCTTTCCCCACCATTATTTTCACTGCAATGGCTCGGTCTTTATCTTTGGCATCTTAAGCATTATACCTACCAACTTCATTATAACAGTATACGTTTCTTCGTCCTTCCCTTCTCTCTAGTCTTGCTCTAACTTCTTGTCCTAAGTTTGGTTATGGGGGTCGGCAAAGTTCAGATATGACTCGTGACAGGCTGGGACCAGGCTATGGGGGGCATTTTCAGAGCATATATGTCGACTCTTCAATACGATGCAGCTCACACTGATGGTCATTGTGGATTCAGGGCCTTCACACCGGCCGATAAGGATGGCTGTGCTTACACCTTTATGGAGTACGTTGGTGTTTTGTTTAAAGCGGGGTGGTTCGATGAGATACGAATGTTTAGATTATATGGCAGTAGGCCTTACGTTGATGAATATATTTATGAGGGTCTATAGAGGAAATTCAAATCATTATCGCGGTCGTATATTTAGAGTTTTGTTTGCGCCGAGTCCAGACGCCTTAGCAGGCTTGTTCGCCGGTTTGGTATTGCTAGTAGGAAGCTTAAGAACTTAAAGGGCTCTAAAGCTAATAATTGTATAGGTTGCGTTATATGTTGTGTATTCGGGCCATATCAAAGCATCGGCCAATCAAGATTATCTGATAAAGCATAAAATATATCAATATTGATTATCTACAACCCCTATATTAGCTCTATATTAGCGCATAAACACAATTCATAATTGTTATAATTATTTTACCCCTCCCTCTCCCTTCTTGCCCCCCCTAGAAACTCGTTCTACGGATTCGTTCTAAGGTAATATCTGATGTTATAAACGCCATATATACCCCTCTCTCCTTCTGCCTCTCCCCCTCCTCTGTCTTCCCCCCCGCCTCTACCTCTACCTCTGTCCCTGGCTCCCTACTTGCTGCCCCCCCACTCTATACATTATATGGATAAACCTAACGTATGAATAGGCAGAACGAGATATAGCTAAATACATAAGACGCGAATATAAAAAGGAGCAGAGAGAAGAGGCGATGAAGTAATAAAGGTGGCGGCGGAGGTGGTGACGGAGATAGTGACGGAGGGAGTCCTCGAGACGAGGTAGATAGATTGGTAGACTAATTAATCTTGGGTATATATACGTCATTACCATATAGTAATAGAAAGGCTAGGTTTATAGCTAAAATAATATCTATTTGCTACTAGCAGAGACTTAAAAATACTTAATTAAACACAAATCGTGACCATATTGATATCATAATCGGGTGCAAAGATTGAGACTTCCAATCTGAACACAAATTGTGATCGTTAGGTGACCAACATTTAAGGAAACGAAAATCAAGATATGACAGCATTAATATATCACTGGCATTTATAAAATAAAAAGGTTGTGACACTAGCTAGACGAGCTGTTATACTTCACTTAAGAACCCTCTGAGAGTGGTTTTAAACAGTCATGACGATTCGACCCGCATTCGTAGTCATCTGACAAGGTGGTTCTGAACGTGTTCTATATCACGTTTTGCGTTCCGATGAATTAAAGAAGTTCGAATGAGAAGTAATATGAATTGGAACGGCTTGGGTTCTCCGAGGAACATTTCTGACAAGTTTCCAATGGTTTTTACCCCGAGGCACTTTCAAGACTGTATCTTGAATGATTTTCTTCGCCTCGTCTTTTGCCGGGAATCGAGAAGATGTTGGTGCTGCCCATTCCATGATTAGTCCTTTGTGCTTGTACGTGTCTTTAACTTGTTTCAGGCGTGTCACTAATTTCAAGTATCCAGTTTCTCCCAGATCAATATTATTACCAGTTTGCAGACGAGTTGTGCTCCATCGAGATGTCTCCATTGCCACCTGCATGGTTGAGCGACTTTCTAATAAGACCTGGTAGCATCTTAGCCTCATCATTCATGACTAGGGAGGTTTTTAAGAGACTATGAGTATTCTGGCGCTTGCATTGATAGGTGGCATCCAAGATTGAATATTCAGCACGGAATTCGAGGCATTTGTAACTAACTACTGCAACTGCGAATGAGTCGGCAGTATCGGTTAGCAGGCTAGTCTAATGGAAGTCCGACCATGGGAATAAGACTGAGTGGACCTCCTCCGAATCAGGCCCCACATTGCGGTGGGCAGTCGTTCCTATCCGTTCCAGCCTTAAACAAGACGCTCAGAGATTTGGCAACTGCCTTTCCAATGATTTCGCGGCTCTCCTTCTGTCTAATATAGAGATTTTCAAAAGTAGTGATGTCGGAGCTGTTTAAAGTGTCAAAGTAGCACTGTTCGGATGTTGCGTCAGGCTAGTCCGGCAATACACTGGATAGATAGCTCTTCAACGTGGATAACCCAAGGACCTGCTAAAGCCTTCGTCGGCGGCATTGCTTGGGTTACGAGTTGTCGGACCTAAGCGGCCAGGAGATCCTCCTTGCATGAAGGACTCTCTCTAACCCCAACAGATACAGATGCAGTCTGGGAATCCCTGTTTCCATTCTCTCGTAGTGCCGAATGGGAGTAATCGGTTTGGGCATTTCATTGTGAATGTAAACTCATCCATCAGCAATGGGCAGGAATTATTCTCAGAGAGTTGAATGCCTCCTATTAGGAGCCGATACTGAGTGTAAGCTTTGCAGTGTGAGGAATTGAATGAACGACTTGATTGTAAATGTAGCTCTAGAGTCTCTAATATACACGAGGTGGGTAGAAAAAGGATGACGTCGATAATCGACAATTGTCACAGTAGACAACGTCATTCAGTTGGCAATAGGTAATGGAAATAAGTAGTGAGACATGATGTCAAGAAACAGGGTGGTGAGTCGTAAGGTGTTTTTGACATAGTACCGGTAGTCGGTTACACTGAGGATATTCTGAAGTATCTGGAAAAGCTTCGTCATTTGGTATCTCGTTTTCATCATTAGTCCAGTGACAGAACACTTCATCTTCTAGCACAAGAGGTCCTTTTAGCCATATCGGCTAAGGGACGATATGGCCGAGCCCAGCGCTGAATGTAATGACCTCATCTGGTTTGGGTAGCACAATTTTCCAGACATAAGGGGTTAGTCTGCATATCACTACCCTCATCTTGAGCTTCGAATACCCACACAGGACGACCATGGAGATATGCATCAAGGCAAGCAAGATGCCGTCGTCTCATACCGAAAATACAATCTCCAAAAATTGGGAATTATCCAGCGTTTTTGAGAGATTCATTTCGTCTAATCGTTCCAGATGAGCCCCACAAAGCGATACGATGGCGAGATCAATGGATTTTTGCAACTATCCTGGCTGCAGCTTTATTTGGAGTCGTGGATGAAATCGGCGACGAATCTGCTGGGTGACGGCTTTTAACCCGTGTGAATCGAGGAACCTGAGATACTCTCTTTTAAACCCGTACCGAGGATAAGGCGGAAGATTACTCAAGGGGTTGTCTGGAGAAGCTTCAACTTCGAAGTCGTCTATGGGATGATTCTCCGTGGCGTCAATACTTGACAGTGATGACGCAACTCCCACTGACGTTAAAGGCTTCAGTGTTTCATCTTTCTCGATCGGTACTAATTCTGTAACCTAGGGTAGATGGAACTTCCTAATCATATTGATAGGATTCTTATGATACCTCCAATCTTGAAGCATCGTAAAGTTACGATATGCCCGTTGCAAGACATCCCGAGTAATCTCAATAGCTTCAGGTTTGGTGCATGGCTGATATGGTTCTTATAGAGTTGACGAACCGACTATTTATCGTTCAAGCTCTTCTGGTCGGGACGTTCATCCTTATCAAGACCTGGTGATAGCGGCTCCGTTTCCTTCAAGGAAACTGCATCTATTGCTCACAATAGATCTTCATCTGTAGAAATATCGAAATCATCTGTCCTTCCGGCTTCAAAGTTGTTCATCCTGGGGCTGCGGTTGAGTTCGAAGCTAATATCTTGATAGGATTTGCAATGATCACTAACTTTAGAATTAATTGGGGGGAGGGGCTTGCTGAGAATAATCGATATACAAAGTATGTCCAGATGAAGGAAGGAAGGTTGGAGGTGTAAGTGATAAGTTCAGATATTAATTTCGGAGGTGTTCATAGTTGATTTGCGTCTAGTTTCAGCCTTGCAGGCCTTAAGCGACATTGACAGTTCGCAGCTTAGCGATTCGCTGGTAAGCTATGCTCGACGCCCAAGAGGCTAAGGCGCAGACGCAGCCCAGCAGTCAGGCTATCCAATGAGATACCAGCCCCTCTGCTCTGCGATGAACTCATTTGACTTCCTAGTAGCAATGCAGTAAGTAGAAAGGTTTTATATGTAGAAACACTAAATGTTTAAATACCATTGAACTTAAACAACGAAGTTTTAGTCGCTCGTGTCGATTGTATAGTGTCTCGATGTCTTTCTCTTCAAGTTGAGGCGATGTATTTTACCTATCTGTCCACCCAGTCCTAGCTACCAAGCGAGTGCGAGCCCTCTAAACTTCCATAGACTTTGAAAACTCGAGAGATTCTCAGATGTTTGGTTTCCGCAAAGATATTCTTGGAGGATGAAAAGGCTTCTTGACGATTGTGACGTTAATCAGATTAGAAGAAAGATAATGGTCGTAGATTCGGGCAAAACAACCAAATACGAATCGCGTCTCACACTATTTTCGCGGTGAACCCGATACATAGCCATGGACCGACGGTATAGGAAACAATGAAACTGTGAGGAAGTTAATCCAGGAGATGTCTGTAAGAATGCATGTTGGGACCTATGCGGCCTCGCATTGAGGTTTCCCTACCTAGGCTGAATGTCGCGATTCTCTTCAGGGGTCGAACTGAGCGGGTGGTATTGCACGATTGAAAATATCATGTGCGAACTCGCGCTACTTCTAGTTTGGAATCCTTTTGCGATCTCGCATTATTGGCGTATGAAGGCTGAAGCCGGATGAAGTAAGCCTGGGGTAGCAGAGCGCCATGATCCGCCTCCACTATTGGTCGGCATTCCGGGCGTTCTCTTCCTCTCCAAAGCCATGCAAAATTGGATTCACGAGTACGTTTGAAGAAGGCCTGCCAAAAGTCCGTCGTAGTCCATTTAAGTTTTCCCCGTGGTTGACGTTTTGACGGCCGGCATTTTGCGGGGAAACAAGTCTAAAAATAACGGGGGCTAGTGCGAGGTGGGGGCGCGAGGTTACCCGGCCACTCGCCTGGCAGGGGCTCAGCCACCGCCGAAAGAGCAAAACCAATACAACCTGCGCCGCCATGTTTCAGGCCAAGCTGAGCAAGAGGAACAAAACGCTCGAGTCGCACCACCACCTTACATCCTACAGCACACTCGTTAGGATCCCACAGATCGTATCACCAAAACGGTCTTGGAACCTGGGGGATCATTTTGAAGTTCATGCAATTCACTGCCAACTCATTTCCCCACCATTCCACCACTACCAAACTGAGCGGCTCATCGCCGCTTCCTCAGCCCTCTCCAGGTCTCAGCGACAATCGCCATTCTCCTGGACGCCTTGAGGATTTTAACTAACTTGAAGTCATCATCGTAAATTCGAAAACCCCAAGATATTATCGCTATGGCTGGTCCACTTGAGAGGAGCTTCTCTTTCAACTACCATGACGAACAATCGTTGCAGCCTCGCGGCGCTGGAGATCAGCATTCGCAATCCTACCAGAATGACGCACCTCAAATATCTCCCATTGAAACTAGAAGCTCACCTTTTCCGTCATCGTACAACGCAAATCCTCCACCACCACCTGAACATCGCAATGTTCCCGTAGGAATGCACCCTGGAAGTGCGTATGCTCAAATGCAAAGCCAGCGACAGTACGGTATAACACCGACAAACGCTGTACCTGAAAATCCACTTGTCTCTCAAAACCCTCCGCAATCTGTACCACGAACCATGTCGATACCCAGGAGACCAGTAAGCCAATCTCCGCCGCCTAATCATATAGTAGGAGTAGCCGACGTCACAAACAATGTGCAGCAACCTCAGGGACAGTCGTTTACAACGCCTGGAATGGATGATCTTGGCGAGGCTGCAGTAGGAGGTGGAATTGCAGGAATCGCAATAGGCGTTGCGAATACAAATGAGAGGGAGAGCGGCTTGCAGGCTCTGAGAGGCATCGATAGCTGGGGGCGTTCTGAAAACGGCACCGCTGGCCCAGCAAACATTCCGTCTGAAAGAGAGTTTGACCCTGAGAGTTCGAGTTTGCCGTATGGATATAATGGCCCAGAGGCTGTGACACGACGCCCAGTTCAACCTCAGACATCATACTCCTCCACAGAGCCCATAGCACCCGCTGCGTATGCGCCTGGAACGGCAGCAATTGCTGGTGAGAATACCTCGGAGAGAAGTCTTACGTTAAACGAACGGCCACCACCAAGCCAAAGCGGCTATCCTTATACGGACAATCCCTACAATCAGTATTCTTCGAGTAATCTCAATCTCACCCCAACAATGGGAGCAATCGACCCAACCGAAATCGCCGATGATGGGGATGATGGTATAACGCGTCCACCACAAACCGTGAAAAGGAAGTCCCTGCTACCCTTTGGATCACGTACCGCGAGTAGAGACGGAATTTCTCTGGCAGCTGGAGCTGGTATAGGAGCAGCAGCCGGCGCAGGGGCCTTTACAGCTTTGGGAGCCCGTGACCCCAGTGGAAATTATGGACCAGTACCCAGCGGAGGAGATGGCCTCGGTGACAGTAGCGATCATGTGGAGAAAAGCGAATGGCTCAACCGTCAAAACCATGGGAACAAGCGGCTAAAATGGATCGTCGGGACGATTCTCGCCATAGTAGTTGTTGGCGCCATAGTCGGCGGTGCCATAGGTGGAGTGCTCTCTCGCAAACATAGCTCTAACAACTCATCCTCGAACCCGTCGAACCCATCGACTCCGCAATCCGTTGCCAACGACAACAAGAATGACCTCTCTAAGGATTCGGCCGAAATACAAGCACTGATGAATAACAAGAATCTCCACAAAGTCTTCCCAGGAATGGACTACAACCCCCTAAATACGCAATATCCAGCCTGCCTCACCTCTCCTCCATCTCAGAACAACGTGACCCGTGACATGGCTGTGCTCTCGCAACTCACCAACGCCGTGCGGCTTTACGGCACTGACTGCAACCAAACCGAGATGGTGCTACACGCCATCGACCGCCTGCAACTCACCGACATGAAAGTGTGGCTAGGCGTCTGGCTCGACAGCAACGACACGACTAATGCGCGGCAAATGGCGCAGATGTGGAACGTCCTGGACACGAACGGCACCGCGCCGTTCAAGGGCGTTATTATCGGCAACGAGGTGCTGTACCGCAAAGACCTAACATCCACCCAGCTCGCCACCATCCTCAAAGACGTCAAGACTAACTTCACGGCCAAGAATATGGACCTGCCCGTCGCAACGTCGGATCTCGGCGACAACTGGACCGCCGACCTGGTCGCGGACGTCGACATCGTCATGTCGAATATCCACCCCTTCTTCGCGGGCGTCGCGGCCGAGGTGGCGGCGGCGTGGACGTGGGATTTCTGGCAGACGAAGGACGTGGTGCTGACCGGCTCGAACAGCAACGTCAAGCAGGTCATCAGTGAAGTGGGTTGGCCGAGCGGCGGCGGGAACGATTGCGGCGCGGCGACGTGTACGAACACGACCGAGGGCAGTATAGCGGGGGTGGATGAGATGAACACGTTTATGGCGGACTTTATATGCCAGAGTTTGGACAACGGGACGGACTATTTTTGGTAAGTTGTCATCTGTCTTTCCTCTGGACATTGCGCGATCCCAGAACAGCACACGCTAATGACAGCGCAGGTTCGAAGCCTTCGACGAGCCCTGGAAGGTCGTCTTCAACACGCCGGGCGAGGCGTGGGAGGACAAGTGGGGCCTGATGGACATCGACCGCAACTTGAAGAGTGGCGTCAAGATTCCGGACTGCGGTGGCAAGACGGCGTCGTGATCTGCTGCTGTCTCGCTTGCATCAAGTCGATGTTGTAGGGTTCCAAAAAGGCTGGGGGTAAAAACGGGGTTGGGATTGCATGTCTTGCTTTGCATGGATTATTGGCGCATGACGGATTTACGATATTCTTGGGCTCTGGGTATGATATGGTTCTTGCTCAGGACGGGAGAGCAAGAGCTTGGAGCATTTTTGGTATGACATGGTGGAATTTTCTGTGGGATATTTTTGAAGCGGAGAGCGCGAATCTGAGCGCTGGAAGCTGGGAGCTGAGAGATGGAGGAATATGGTCCAGGTAGCTGTATGTAGGTTTCTATGAACGGATCTTAATGGGCGCAAAGTATTAGCTTCTTTGCAGGCGTGCTTTTGCTGGAAGAGGGGTGATGATAGGTGCGATTTTTGCATGGGACGCTGAGGATGTGCAGTGACAGGTAAGGAGTCTTCTAATATGTTTCGGACATTGTTGATTTGGGTCCTACGGTTATCGATAAGGGCCCTACCAATCGGAGAACCCGGTTCAATGCAAGTGCCCAATCGGCAGCGAATTCTAAGGACCAGCTTTCATCATTTTTCGATAATATGTGCTCATGTAAAACCCTGACCCCACCCAAACGCCATGCTCAGAAGAAGCGCCCAGATGAAGTAAGCACTCGTAAGAAAATTTAAGAATGAGAAAGCAAACGGAAAGGCGTGGAAAATAGCCCACATACTACATACCGGCTAAATGTTCAGCGTGAGCAGATACATTCTAGGGAATTCACCTTGTCTAATGCGAACAAGCAATCAACCGCTGACTTTTGTAAGAAAAAAAAAAAGCTATGTACTGTGAAAATATCTATGCAATCCTCCATCTCCGGCACGGGCAGATACAATGATCGATAGACAGTGGCCCTGGCGGGAGTTCTCTCTTTCGTATAGAGCGTGGATCAAATCACCATGTTTCCTTGGTAACAATCAGTGAATGTTCGAAAAGCCCCGTGAATTGTATGGATTTGGGTGGACCTACAGCAATATACTGTCCATCACCCCTCTTTCTCTCCCAGAACTCTCTAGCTTCCTTCTCACCAAGCCCTCCCTTCTCCATTGCCACATCCACAAGCGCCTGCTCAACGCCCTCACCCATTCCCAAGCTGCTGCCGCATACGAAGACCCTACCATCAAGAGCGTTGATGACGAACCAAACAATATCCGCCTGCAGCCGCACTTCGTCTTGCACGTACTTGGCCTCGCCTTTGACACTTCGGTATTTGCGGCTCTGCACAACGCGCTTGATATCCTTTTCATGGTCGCCTAGCTCGCCGCTATAGATTTCGTCGAGAAGGGAATCGCGGACGCCTTGGAGAAGCCAGATCTTGTTGGCGCAGTTGGCGTTCTTCAGACGGTTAAGGATGAAACCACGAAAAGGCGCCATGCCGACGCCTGCACTGATTAATATCATGGGTCCCTCGCCGCCGAATTGACGGGAAAGCGGGTTGGCCATGAGGCCGCGGAACATGGGGATGCGGAGGTCGAGGATGGTACGTGGGTCAATACCGTCGTGCTCAGCTTGAATAAAGGCTTGAGCTGTGCGTTCTAGATAGCCGCTGCCGACGCCTGTGCGCTGGGCCTTGGGAGCGTGCCAATCTGGTGTTTCGTGAACGGTAACGGCCATTTCGATCAAACGTCGGTTGCCCTGAAGGCCGGGACGAGCACTGGAAATGTGAGGGTCGTTGGATAGGGAGTAGAAGCGCGGCATTAGTTGGCTGAGAACGGAGAGAAGGTCCGGGAGGGGTGGCTTAGATGAGGGAAAGGCCTGGAGTAACTGAGAGACTGTAATATGGGAGCTTGTACGGAGACTGCAGGTGATGTTAGTACTTTTCTCTTGTAGAGCTGGGAGTGATGCTTACTCGCAGAAAGCAGCCTGTCCTTGGGCAGATGTAAGGTATAGGAGAATCTTCTTTTCGTTCGGGGCTTTAGCATGTTCGGCCATTACACGTAGGATTTGCTTCGTGGGGGGATGACTCTGCACATCCGCGCACCACGTTAGGAGCTCGCGACGTGTTGTAACCAGCTCTCTAGGTTTCTCTTCACCCCAGATAGTAGGCCATCTTCCATTTTGTGTCTTCAACAATACGGATTTGTCGCGAACGAATTTAGGAATGCAGAGGATGTCGAATAGTTCATCGACGACTTCGTCTGCGTTTGGAGGGCAGATGCCAATTGCACCACCAACTTTGAAATCGACGCCTCCTTCGTCAGGATAATCGGTGACGTCGATATCGAAATGGAACGTTCGTTTCTCAGCGCCAGGCTTCGTTAGTTCGCGCGCATGGTAGACGGGTGCTGAATACACGTTGTACGGAGGATGAGGTTGAACAAATTCAGGAGGCTGCTTGTGGACTGCTGAGACGTGTTTCTGATCAGTCGATGGAACAGGCTCAAAAGATAGCGTGACTGGAGGTAAAGGAATGGTGTTGGTGAGCTCTGTATCGAGTCCAAGAGGTCCCAATCTTAAGTTTAGACTTCGAAAGGCCATATTGTCTGGAATTGCGACAGGCTCGAAATTGGGAGACTGAGTGCCCGGAGGGAGAGTGTTCAACAAACAACACCCTCCTCCACAGCACTTTTCAATCAATCTTGTAGCAGTCTCGCCATCTCCGAGTATTCTTCGGATGTCCTCTGGACTTTCTGAGATGAGGGTGGTCGAGGCGCGTCGCGGTCTGTTATCTGCGAAATTTACTAAAGCGACGGGTAAGCCTCCTAGTTTATCGACTAGTTCGTCTATCTGAGGCTCAGTAATGGGTGTTGAGGGGGCCTCTGAATCGCTCGAGTGTCCCGACCATGATATTGACTCACCCGAGGACCTCAGAGAGATGTGCTCGGGCTGGGTCGGGGTAAGCGTGTACTGAGGGATATCGCGAGGCTTGCCAGGTATAGGGTTATTGGGGTGAGAGGTCGAAGATGATGGTATGCGATGCTGATGCTGATGTTGGGCTGTGGATGCCATGGCTGGAAAATTTAAGGACTTGGTTGAGAGTGTGGCCAAGCGGGGGGAGAAGACGGTCGCGAGGAAAAAAGTGCCTAAAAGCTTCGGACATGATTAGCAAAGAGTCACGTACTTAACATTGACTTCGCAGCACAGCTGGATAATTGCAAAAGTTGTCTTTTGCGATGGATTTCCTCAGACCGCGGAATGCGGAGAAGAGCGACGGCCGTTTTCTTTATTATCAGATGGTGGGGCGTTTCCGACTCACTCTTTATCAGATCAAACTACGATTGTGGCTGTTTCGGTGGCAAACGTAAAAGGAGAGACCACAACACGACGGAATTGCAATGACGACACGGTGGATGGACAATTAGACAATTGAAGGTATAAGGATAGATTGTTGGAGGAGGAGTGGAGTATAACTGGGAATGATGTCGAGCTGTATCAAGGGCAGCGGTCGAACATTAGGTCAGAAGAAGGCTGAGGTTATCTCGATCAGATTCCCGGGGGTCTTGTGAATGAAAGCATTGTTAATCCCTGACCAATTTATCCCCGGCAGTGACTGTCCAAGGCCGGAGCGGAAAGGGATCCACTTATCCACAGTGTCCTAGCCGTCCCGATTCCCATGCCTGGCAACACCAACCTTTTCCTTTCCCCGAAATCGGCCGTGTTTCAACGCAATTCAACATTGATCCACAGCAGCTACCCTTCAGCCAGCCCCCCAACCCCCGCTAGAACCATCATCAGCTACGTCGGAATTTGGTGCTTCAGCCCTCACATCATCCGGAAAAAGTACCTCATCACCCCAGTCACACACCCCGCAATATTGCGAACGCGCTCACGTGCAGGAAAAATCAGTATCATTTGAGTTGCATTACATCACTAAGGCGAAAGGCGACTAGAAATCGAAATATCACCATAATGCCTCTTAGCATCAAATACGATATTACTAATACAACATTACTAATACAATATAGGAAATGCTGTACGGCGCTGCATCTATATGCATACACTTTCAGGTGCGTTCCCAAAGATTCGAGCTTATCCAGCGTGGATACCCATTCCACTCATTCGCCTTCATAAGGTCCTCCCGAAAGCTTCACCAATCCCATCCCTTCATTCTCCTTCTTACTCCTCCGCGACCACTCTGGTGCCTCGTCCTTTCCATCATCCTCCAGCTCATCACCCTCTTGCTTCGTCTTATGCACAGTTCGCGGATCATGTTCAGCCGGCGAATAAACCGTAATGAGCTCCAAAGGCTTGTCTCCAATGTTGATAAACTGATGCTGCGTCCCAGCCGGGACTACAACAACATCAGAAGCATTTACTTCCTGGTCTTTTCCAGCAACAGTAGCCTTGCCCTTGCCGGAAGTAAAGAGCAGGATCTGATCGACTGTGTGAACCTACACCGAACCACCAATTAGCATTTTCATTAACAAATGTTACGCTACAATTGCTAAAGAACGTAATAGATTTGAGAACATGCTCGGAAAAATAGAACTAACCTCATCTCCAATCTCACCGCCAACTGGGACCTCCATGGCGACAAGCTGGCTGTATAGCCCCGTATGAAGCACCTTCCGAAACTTGCCAAACTCCCTAACCTCGCTCGTCAGCCCCTTAAAGTGCACCATCTGATGCTTCGGCGGCTTGTCCATCGTGTTGCCCACGCTCTGGAACTTTCTTGTTTGTGCTAAACCCGTTGGAGGAATACACTTCGTACACGAGATATCAACCCAGTTGGCGCGTTTGAACGGCGTAGAACGCTTCGGAGTGCGATAAGCAACGAACTGAGCTGTTTTTAACATGGCAGAGTGGACGCAGTGCTCGTAAGAAGTATTTATGTTGTCATTGTCTGGGGACTTGGTCATGATATTCTGGACCCTATGTGACGTCACGATCTTGTAAGAGGGTTCGTTACTACGACTTTTGCTGACTGATGCGGGGAGCTCGAAACGCGCTGATTTTTGCTTACTATGCGTCTTTGATCAAGGGTCGGGCTGTGGTGATCGATAAATAGCTAAAGGCTCTATCAGACAATTGTGCGGGAAATTCTGTAGAGACAAACGGATTGGTCAAGTATGTCATTTTCTAAGCGTTCATGCGTAGAGAGTAGAGAGTGATAATACAATAAATGGACCCTCTCTCTCGCCGGTATTTTCGCCCTGGCCGTGTGTTGCGGTATCATACGAGTCAAGACTGATTGCAAAACACGAAGGAAAGAAAAACATCTGACAAGACACACCACCCCGGTGCAGCTGTTGCCGCTGAGCCTCTAATGCCATGTCCGCTGCTAAAAAAAGCTGTCTAAAGCCCCAGACAGATGCAGATCATTTCAGTAAACCGAAATAAATTCGTTGATAGTACACACTAAGCCGACATAACGCTCATCTCGTTTAAAGAATGTAGCGCGCGATTGTACCCATGTTTTAGACCGCCTCAAGGCGCACCCTTGTTCTTATCGTCGTGGGCCTGTATTTGACGGAGTGGGTTCCATGACCCTTGAACCATCTTTCTCCACAGCTCTTTTCTCGGTATCCCGACCTTTATCCTCTTCAGGATTTTCACTATCCTCTTCCTCTAAATCGGCTTCAATTTCCTCTTCCTCTGTTGGCTTTGGGAAGTCCGTCTGCCTATTTTCTGCCTCACCACCATTTAGCTGCCACTCCATGAGCTTGCTGAATGCCCCATCCGGATTAGAAGCAAGTTCTCGGTAAGTGCCTTCTTCAGCAACCTGCCCGTCTGGCCCAATGCAGATGATACGGTCGGAACGTTTGATGGTGGACAAGCGGTGCGCGATGCTGATTGTTGTGTTCCTTTCACGGAGGAGAACTGAGAGCGCTTGGTTGACAAGCGTCTCAGATTCAGCATCCAAAGCACCTGTTTGGGAAGTCAGATAGTGATCCTATGAAATAGTATGGCAAGGATTGTACTCACTTGTGGCTTCGTCTAGAATCAAGATGTCCGGCTTTTTGATCAATGCCCGAGCAATTGCGATTCGCTGCTTCTGTCCTCCCGAAAGCTGCGTTCCTCGTGCGCCGACGTGTGTCTCGAGACCATCGGGCTACCGTAATTGTCAGCATTCATAACTTGATTTGTCAAGTGAAGTCGCTAAAATTTTGAGCAACTTCGTTTTGGGAAGAAACTTACGAAATCACTAATAAACAGGCAATTGGCCTTACGAGCAGCAGCAACGATTTCAGCACGTGTAGCGTGTGGCACACCATACGCAATATTCTCCGCAATAGTTCCAGAGAAGAGGACTGGCTCCTGACCAACAAAGCCGATCTTTCTCCGAAGCTGTTTTGCGTTCAACTTAGTAATGTCTCTCCCATCAATTAAAATGGTGCCACCTGTGGGACTGTAAAATCGGAGCAGTAAGCTTGCAACAGTCGACTTTCCAGCTCCGCTCGGTGCGACAATAGCGACGTTTGTCCCTTGCTGGATTGTGAAGTTGAGATCCTTGAATATCGTCACAGCTGGTCTCGTAGGATAACTGAAAGAGACATTCTTGAACTCGATGGGACCTTGGGCAGACTTTACTGGCTCGCCAGCAGTGGGTGATATTGTCGGGTTGCGGTCTTGAAGCTCAAAGAGACGACTTGCAGCACCTACTCCCTTCATCATTTCTCCCCAGAATCCGGATAAACCAACCATGCTAGATCCAGCGTAGGCGGTATACATAAGAAATGATGACAGCTCCCCAATTGTTATTGATCCGTTTTTGACCATGCTGCCACCAACGTATAGAACAGCAATCACTGTGAGATTACCCATTAATCCTGTGCTCCCGTAGAAAGTAGCCGCGACGATAGCCTCTCGTTTCCCTAGTCGGAATATCCTCTTGACCTGACGGTTGTACCGCCCCACTTCTTGCATTTCTCCTGCAAAGGCTTGACTGGTCTTGACATTTCCTAATCGTTCTTCTGCGACTTTGGTCAAGGTTCCAAGATTCTTCTGGATCTTCCTGCTGATATTCCGCAACATCCTACCCGAGATGAATGCAGCGACAGCGACGGGCGGGCCAACAAGAGCGAGAATACCGGTGAGTTTGAGACTCACCCAACCCATCATTGCGAATCCAGCAGCCCCACTAACAACGGAGCGAAGACCGTCCGACAGGTTTTGAGTGATGCTTTTGCCCACAATGATAGTGTCAGATCCTAGACGTGATATTAAGTCTCCAACTCTGTTCGCATCGAAGAATTCCGCATTTTGAACGAATGTCTTTCTGTATAGCTGTGACCGAAGCCGTGCGACAATTCTTTCGCCTACAATTCTCAAAATGATGATTCGTCCAAAATTTGCCGCAGCGCCAGTCGCAAGGATGCCTCCCAAAGCTAAGTAAAATGTTGACATATCCAGGCCAAAGAGCATATCTTTCGTCCCCTCTGGTTGAGTCGCAATGTCAAGGATCTTGCCAATGGAGAACGGAACCGACATCGACACACCAGAAGAGATTAATAGGAACAGAAATGCCCATCCTAGAGTCCCTAACTCTGGCCTTGCAATCTTAATCAACCTCCATATTTCCTTCATGCTACCAGGATTCCCAGGCTGGGTTCCATCCTTGCTTAATTTCGCGCTCAGGTTCACTTGTGCCGCTGCAGATGCCTTCTCGGATTTTGCAAAGCCCTGATCTTCTTCATCATGCTCCTCTTTGTCGATTATTCCCTTTTCCTTTATTTCATCTTTGTATGATCGCGGGGCTTTCTTCTGTGTCGTAACTTGTCGTTGATCCTCTGCCAATGTTCTCGATATGGAGAAAATTCTGCAAGGCGCAGGATGCTTTTGTTGGGCCAGAAAAGAAGGCGAGGTGGGCCGTATGACGGTGGAAGGTTGGAGAACTCGACTGTGGACGGCTGAAGGAGCTCTCGTTGAGGACTGCCGGGAAATAGAGAGAGATTGCGAAAAACTTGAAGGAATTGGCCGTGGGTGATTTATTTTTGAAAACAAAGCGCCATTTCCGGGGCTATTCCACGCCTTCGAGAGGATATGAGAGCCGCGCATGGCTCGGCGCGGAGGTATAGTAATCGAACCCCAGGACACCTCCAGAAAGTTTTCCGCAGCTCGGAAGCAATTCTAGGAAGGCTGCGAATATGCTATGGCGACACACATATTATGAACAGCGAACAATGGAGGAGAACGCAGGATATGCGAACAAATTGAAGAGGGTTGTTGAAGCTCTGCAACTAACTAAAGTCTCGGCTTCGGAAATGACGACAAGGGACGGAGAATCGGCGTGAAAATGTGGACGATGTCTTATCTCATAAAGTGGATCGTTGGTGCACGGACGAACTGCTCCTTATCAACCAACGAAATTTTCCACAAAGGGTCGCGATTTTGGGGTAACGTGTTTCACAAGCGAGCTGCCACCCTTAAAAACCCACCAAAAATCGGAAAATCGACACCCTAATATCTTAACAGCCACTTAATAATAAATTTTAATAATTTAGATTTAGACTTTTATACTTACTTTATAGCTGCTATTAAAGTTATATAGTAAATGGGTTAGTAGTTTTTAAGATATAGCAATTTAGCCTTATTTTAGCCCCTAAATAAGGCTAAATTGCTATATCTTAAAAACTACTAACCCATTTACTATATAACTTTAATAGCAGCTATAAAGTAAGTATAAAAGTCTAAATCTAAATTATTAAAATTTATTATTAAGTGGCTGTTAAGATATTAGGGTGTCGATTTTCCGATTTTTGGTGGGTTTTTAAGGGTGGCAGCTCGCTTGTGAAACACGTTAATCAACTACTAGATTCTCAAATCACTGTCAAACCTTACCACATTTGCATCCTCTCATCACTTTAAAAATAATACGAGGTATAAGCTCTCCATTTTCTCTTTCTACTCTATATTGTGGCTATATCGTAGCTATATTATATAAAAAGTTGGATATGGGAAATCGGTGGTAAAATTATAAAGATATGTTTTAAAATCTAACATTCCGTCTGCGATAATGTATCTTATCCCTTAATAATAGGTCTATAGGGCCATAATATATATACAGAGGATAAAAATTACTTAGAGAATCTAAAATATCAAATAAATATATTATATCTATTGGTTGGGCCATAACTCGCAAAAATGAAAAAAAATCGATTTTTAAAACTTTTAGTTACCACCGAACGGACGCATAAGCTCTTAGACGCTCTGCTGTAGAATTTTAAAATATAGGGAGCAGATATGAGGGTATCCTGCCCCGTAACCAAGCACGTGCTGATCTAACCGAGTTCGGCTAAAATTCTACTACGGAACGTCTAATTTATGAGATAAATGATATCGGTCCGCTTACTTTGCACATCACCAGCACGTGATAGGAAGTCAATGAACAACCTCCTTTTCATGGCATAGAAAGCATTGGTTCCATCTATGGATTGGATTTAGATTGGGTTACTTATTCTCGATGGCGCAAATGTTCGGCTCTATATAATGCCTTGGAGGCGCTCGACATTGCTCAGCCACTCTCGGGAAACGATGAGTCTTCCTCATCCCAAGCCACATATTACGACTAGAATAGGCTCCATTGGTTCTTTGGTAGCTTTATCGATTTTTGTACTTTTCCACTCTATAATTGTAAAGCATCTAAGCCATAGCTTAAGCCTGTGTGAGTCAGGTCATCCCGTTCAACTAAGTTACTTCAAGCGTTCAAAACATGATCTGCTTCCTTACCTTCCATCTCGATCGCTCCTCACATCTTTAGTTCGGTCTTTATTTGCTCTCATTTTTGAAAGGAGCTCCAATATGGCGCTAGCAGTCCATTTACAAGGAGCCACTCTTGAAGGAGGAGGGCAACTCCTCCGAATTGCTATTGGTGTATCTGCGCTCACTGGAATACCCGTCGAGATCACCGACATTCGGGGTAATCGGTCTGGTGGAGGTGGCCTAAAAATGCAACACCTTTCAGCTGTGAGATGGCTTGGGACTGCCTGTAAAGCCGACATGACCGGAGCAGAACAGAGAAGCAAGAATCTGTACTTTGCTCCGAGCACAGACGTAAAGGGCCCTCAGAAATTGATTGTTAGGTAATTGACATTTATTATAGCGCATTGAATACCTCCAGGGATATCGTGAACGCACACTCTCGGACGGAAGCACAGTTATCGATGTCCAGATCTCCCAGAGTACTCCTGGCAGCGTTGGCTTAGTATTCCAGGCCATTCTTCCCTTCTTGATATTTTCTGGGTCCTCGCTATCAATGGCTAAGGAAGATAATGCCAATACTGAATCCAAACCTATCCAAGTGCGGATTTCTGGAGGTACTAACGCATCCCATTCGCCATCCTCCGACTACATATCTCAAGTCCTTTTGCCAACACTCTCGCGTATTGGAATACCCTCCATAATCTTTCAGCCCCATTCGCGAGGCTGGACCCATGGCAGAACCCAAATCGGAGCTCTCTCATTCACCATCAATCCTCTCTCACGCAATACCACTCTACCAGCTTTCACCCTCTCCGAACGCGGAGATATCAAAAGTTTAAAGGCCACTATCTTAGCACCAAAGGCATGTGAGGCCCGCTTCCGGCGAGAACTGGACACAGTATTGTCAAAGCGTCATTCAGCAATTTTTGGCAGTGGAGAAGCGTCGATTGATGTGAACTTTGAAGACAGTCGTCACGACAAACGCTTCTACCTCTTACTCGTAGCTACAAGCACAAACGGCTATAAGTTAGGCCGCGACTGGCTGTATGACCACAAGATCGTAACTGGAAAGCTTGAAGTAACTATCCCCAAGCTAGTGAAGCAAGTTGTCAATGAGTTGGCAGTCGAGATCGAGCATGGCGGTTGCGTTGATGAGTATATGCGAGATCAGCTTGTTGTCTTCCAAGCCTTGGCGAAAGGCAAAAGCTTTGTAGATGGTGGGAGGTTAAAGGACGGCTCGTCTGTCCCACCGAGTCTCCACACTAGAACGGCGGAGTGGGTAGTGAACGGAATTCTTGGCGTTGAATTTGATGGAAAAGGATGTTGTGAAGGTGTTGGGCTTGCTGCTGGGGAAGTATTCTCTAATAGGCAAGACAAGAATATAGAAGGCGAAGAATTGGCTGCGGGGATGGAAGCCCTTAAGCTATGAGATGTGCGCACTATGGTCTACTGGTTATGCCTTTGTAATTTTGCTTTAAATGCTTCGGTGTAGCTTGAGGGCAACCTCAATTAAGTCTTGAGGGAGTCTATAAGTACTGGAGAAAATATTGCACGTCTCTCAATATTTAGCTCTGAAGTCCTTCATAGCCGTATCCAGAACCAATACGATATTAAAATGACCGGGCGGGTTGCTCCTACCTTAGTCGTATTCTTAACTTAATGCCGCATATATTGCCTCGGGAACAAGGCAATCACGCAGTGATCTATTTGGATCGGAGTGGAGCGGATTTGAAGCTAGGAGCGCTACGGAGCTCCAGTGTAGTTATATACTATTTATAGTAAGTCTTGGCACAAATTTGGTGGAGTATTCGAGAGGTAGGCGGCCTTTAAACGTACCAAAAAACATCGTTAAATGGGCTCATCAGATTCCTCATCCTCCTCTGTAATATCATCGTCCTTAATAACCACCACCTCACCGTCAGACATAACCTCACTCTTAACCTCTACCTTAACACTCTTAACCGCATCGAACTTCTCATCAAAGCCGGAACCCTAAGTATCCTTAGAAGTAGTAGGTGGTCGAGGCAGCTCTGCAGCTTTACAAGCCGCAGAGGCTTGTGCGGGCGATATTGTAGGAGCTGCAGGCTCTCCCTCTCAGGCTTGCAAATCATTCAACCCAACTCAATTGACACCTCGAGTTGGTTGAATTGAAAGCTTTGTAAGCAGAGGGTTCAATTGATTGAATTGATTGAATCAATATTGCAACGGTTGCAACTAAATTCAACTGGTGTAGTACTTAGTAACTATCACAAGTCTTGGCATGGTGTTGATGCAGGAGGACCTACCTAGCGACGCCTAGATCGTTTTCTACCGGCGGTTCCTTTCGCTCTGCTCACAATATAGGCCTATCGCGGGTCTTGGCATGGCGTTGAGCCACCTTCCTGCCGTGTATGTCCTGTTCCTTCCTTCTGCGGGCGCTTCAACTGCCATCTACTATATCAATTATGCCTTCCTTGTCCCACGATCCTACCGCCATTGAAGCTCCAATTATATCAGATCGTAGTTGTGTGCGACTGGCAGTGAGGAGCAAGCTCGTGAGGCTAAATATACGTTGATGGTAGCCAAGAAGGCGCTTCCAGTTAATATCTGCGTAATCATCCGGCTGGAAATCGGTGGTAGACGCGTCGGTATTACCGTCCAAGCTATGATCTGAGGCGCGTTGGAGGTTCGTAGGTGCGGTAGGATCAGAACAAGCAGTAGAAAGGATTGAGGTGTTTGTTTGGCAATTATCTGAAGCGTTAGAAGCTGTAGGGCGAATCTAGTAGTGGACTCTGTAAATAACGGGTGATTCTCGGGTAAACTTTTTTTAGTGAGGCACACTAACAAAAATAAGGTTTAGGGCATTACTGCATATGAACTTTAGTATATTTCTATATAATATCAAAAGCTTCAATATTTTTCAATCAACTCAATTCAATTAGGACCTCCAGATTGAATGCGTTGCCAAGCCCGCGAGCTCTCAGTTGATTGAATTGATTGAATCTTGGCATTCAATTCAATTCAATATTGAAGCCTCGTTGAATGATTTGCAAGCCTGCT
>Ga0307507_10000736_pt1 | contig 71994 bp, 53 predicted proteins | sample 7_EM_MG_FD_207223 | JGI IMG/M metagenome (GOLD analysis project Ga0307507, IMG submission 207223) | Populus trichocarpa ectomycorrhiza microbial communities from riparian zone in the Pacific Northwest, United States - 7_EM | ecosystem: Host-associated > Plants > Roots > Unclassified | place... | reverse complement strand
ACTGTTGGGAATACAGGCAAGTTGCCGTCACGTGAGGCAAGTTGCCGTCACGTGTCGCCGCGGCACTAGCGTGGCGAGGAGCCTTAAGCTCCTCACCCTTCCTCAAGCAGGAGGAAGAAAAAGAAACAACAATCATCATACTATCTACGAACCGTAGCTACGTGATATCACCTTGTGTTACCAACAATAACTATATTAGTAGAAGAAGTAGATGCTATATATATATAGAATATACGCTTGGTTAGGCAGTAAAGACCTAGCCACATATTTACGTGCCATTTACAGCAATATCGCAGCTATATTTATTATCAGTATATACTATGCAGAAGGTATAAATATGCGACCTATATTATAAAGTTAACTGCAGATAGTATAGAGGTAGGGTTAAGTAGGTTTAGTTTACGCTTAATATATATATACTCTTTACGTTAAGCTCTTCTAGCACCTACTTATGTTATCCTGTACTATTACAGCTAGGGCTATATAAGGTTAGCATATACTATAGATATACAGCGCTTAATTTACTTACGCCTTCCACTAACTACTGCTACTATAGCGTGTGCTTTATCTATTATAAGCATATACCTTATATATATATTCTCTATAACTAACCTAGTATTACCTAGTTAGGGTTAGGGTTAGAGATTGGGCCTATATACTTCTATTAGTATATGCTTCTTATAGGTATATATAAAGTATATACTTACCATAATAGTAGCCGAAGGTGCTAGGGTTATTAGCGCTAGCCACCTATAGATTATTAAAGTCTATAATTAAGAGGCTTATAGTAAGCGTAAGTAAGGCGTATATAAAAGTAAAGTTTAGTAGTTAAATTTAACTAGCACTATATTAGTATATGTAACGCTTATATATAGGTTATGTAGTACATACCTATGGTATATACGTAGTGTTATAAAGAAGTTAGTTATAGTGCAACCGCTATTATTATAGATATGCGACACGTATGCATAGGCTATATATTAATAACTTAGCTCGCTTATTTTATAGTGCAGCTAGTAGTATGTATATACCCTACATATGTATATCAGGCGTTATATTATATTATATATTAATTAAATGCTTCAAATTCTATATATCGAAAATTATTTATATATACGCTGCATATGCACAAACTTAGTGGGGTTAGAAGCTGAGCATGGTCACAAAGTTAAACTTAAAGTTCTAACCCCGTTGAACTTTCTGACCTCGCCGAGGTTTTCCATGACCTTGCCAAGCTGCAACCCCGTCACAAAGTTAAACTTAAAGTTCTGACCCCATTGAACTTTCTGACCTCGCCAAGGTTTTCCGTGACCTTGCCGAGCTGCAACCCCGGTATCGACCGCAAGACTGGCAGAACCTTGTTTTTCTGCCTTGGCAGTAGGCCGGCTTGGCGGCAAAGACTTTTGAAAGGCACCTCCGTACAGTGGTATTATAGTTAATGATTTTGGATATTTCTGAGTATACGAATAGAGCAAACAGGACTATTTAGGTAACCACTAGGCCTAATTGACTCGTTTTTCTGTGCTGAGGGTGTTGAGCCGAGCCTCGTGTTCACTGGTTGGTCAAGGGTGACACATCCTTTAAGGAGCTTTGGCTTCAATACATAGGGCGACCGAGTCCTTCCTCGAATACTCCGTCGCGTCGTCAGCTAGAGACGATTATATTCGTGCTAACACCAGCTGCATGGCTCAGAGTTCTATTAACGCGTCGGACGAATACGAAACTTGGAAGACTTTGCCACCACTATCAGACGATTACCTCCTGGCGAATGACTCTGCCGAAGCTCGCACAGATGACTGACTATACCGGCTATAAGCGACGACTGCGAACGGGCGTCCAGTGAGGCTGGTGATCTACTAGAGCCGTTTCGCTCGAAGCTTCGCCCTGATATCATTGCTGCCTTGCAGGGTAATCGCATCTATACGAGAATGGGTTTCAAAAGATCTGGTAGATGAGGTAGTAAGTTCACCGCGCTTAGTATAACTAGTACCTGACCGTTGGAGTCAACAGCAGTATCTTCCTCCCCCAAAGCCTTCCTACCGAAGCCTTCCTCACCACCATGCCAAGCCTCGCGATAGACGCCTTCGGCCACGCGAACTTCCTCATTACGCTATCTCTAAGCAATCTATATTATAATGACTATAAATCGGTGGCTTGGAGGCTTGATTTTGTATATTACTCCAAAATTCTATATAAAATCAATCAAGCCAGCAAGCCAGGGCTTCCCGGCTTAGTTTGCATGCTTAATAGCAAGTCTGGGCAAATTTTCCATCTCTACAGGCATGGAAGTTTAAATTGTAGTGTTGAATAGAGTCTTATTTTGAAGTATCGAACTGTGCACGTAATCTCGTTTTTCATTATTCATAACTGCTATCTTGAGCAGCCACTAGATGTCCGGCCAAAGGCCTCGTGGATGAACCGCTTGATCTATGAAGGCTACATACGAAAACTCTGTATATACACGAGCGGTCAAATTATAAATTATCTGGATCTACCGGGTGGACCGTCAGATAGTTGTAGATTTAATATATCTAGTGTAGATATATATGAGGACGTGGGCCTTAGTCCCTAACCTAGAGGCGAAAGGCAGTGTTGTCTGAAGCAGCTAAAGGCGAATTAACTGAGGCCGGGCTTGGCTGTGTTTCTACCCTAAATTCCTCCTTCACGCGCCCCCACCTCTACGGTGTGAGAGGGGTTTAGGGGAATCATGCATTCATTGGCGTTTTCTGGACAGGGTTCTTGAGGGAACCATTAGCAAGGCCCCCTCAACAATCATTTCAATGAGTATAATCACGTATCAAAAACACTCGTGTATCACTGTTTGGCTTTATTACCGGACGCTCTCCTTGGATCACTACAGCAAAATCTGAAATGATTTTTTTACTTGGGGCTGGAAAGACAGAATATGAAGTTGACGAATGGGATGGAACGCCAATGAAAAGAAAGGGTCAAGGAACGTTTGCAGATTAATAGAACCTGCTCAGAGAACTACTTCAGGAGCGTTGAATCTTTAGATTTCTTGCAAGGAAATAAAGTTCATATGGGATGGTAATCAACAAGCAATGACCTTCTAAGCTTAGGAAAAGGAGTTAGTTTGTTTCTTTAGAGGAAATTTTAGGTGCTTTCAACTGACAGTCATGGAACGCGCTCGGTCCTGCGATGAATAGTTTGCATTACATCTTGGGAGACCGGATGAGTGCCGAAACCAGTGTAGAGGCGAAGGGTTTGTTCCCTATATGGATGTAATTCTTGTACAGGTTTCAGTAGCCCGAGATGATATCGGGAATTTAGACGGTTTACATTTTAGGTGTACCATATGGATATTTTAAAAAGTAACCTCCTATGCCTGCCACGGAGGAGAGTCATCAGCTCTCCGCAGCGATAATCGAGCCCTCCAGTCACGAAAATGGGTTGGGTCAGTGAAAATATATTCAATTATATGATCCCGAAATTCCATAAGCTGTGGAAGTCGTATTTGGCCGTCAGGGAAAGGGCAGATAACAAAGGCGGTGGAAGAAACGAATCCTGCAATGGTAATTCCAATGTGGGACGCATTCCGTTCTTCCTCATCATGTTGCATAATATGTTCTTACAAAGGGACTAGATCCTACTTTTGGGTACATCCCCCAACCAGGCAGTGTCAATTTGCGTCGCACTTCTCAAGGGCTTTTGAATGACCGCAATATGGCTTGCACGCGCCATGACCATGGTTGCGAGTATGGAGCGCCAGCATATCGCGTGAGATAGCAGTACGAGCTGAAAGGCATCCCGCTACAGGGCAAGAGAGCATCGTGTGCTCGTCGTGTGCAACGTTGAGCCTTTGGTTTTTCTGACCGATAGAAAGCTTTCGGCCCACGGTGCTTGCAGTTAACGGCGGCAGTCGAACGTTTCCGTCCTCTCGCGCATCTGCATATGGCGTTGCAGTTTGTAATTCCGCTTGAACGTCCTTTTCGAACGGCAGCCCGGAAAGTTACATTTGCGGCCTGTAAGATTTGTTGGATCTTCAGAGTTTGGGATCGGGTTCGAATCTTCAGTAGATCTACTCTTTGCCTTAGTTTTAAGTACCACAGATCGATGTTTAGACACCCACTTACCCTAAGGCTGCTGGCAGAGCTTCCCACCGTCGACGTCCACTAATGAAACTAAAGTCTCTAGGGGCCGTTGGTGTTGCCATCACTTGGCCTGGTTCTCCAAACTGGGTATGAGATAGTCCAACTTGCCTGCATGCGGTGTCCAACAAAGCAACACCGCTGTGCCCTAACTGTGTTGCCATTGCATTGCCTGTGGAATACGCATCTTGTAGATAGGCATGGCTCGCCACATCCGCAGTAGAGATGTTGCCCGCTTAGTTTTGATGTAGCCCGACTTGCATTGTAATCGAAACTATATGGACAATCTGGGGAAGTAGAACTTAAGACCCTAGTTCATAGCCGCTGAACGACGATGTCAATGGAAAACAGGCTGTATGAAAACCATCGATTGTTGCAGGATGCAGGTCAACATTGGGTGTTGCTTCAGCTAGTGTATTTTCTAGCCCTGGAGCCGGAGGCTAAAAACGAGGCTCATACAGTAACGTTATAGACTCTAAGTTTTTCGCTGAAACCAAAGCCAGACTGGATTGTCGCCATTCGGTCAGCCCCTGTCTTTTTTTTTCTCGCCCAAGGTCGTCCTCCAATGAAATGTCCCAAGGGATTTGTGAGGCGTAATCGTGGCTCATTATGGGTCAATGATGGGGAGCAAACGAAAGCAAGGTGGAAAAGCGCGGTGGTTGGCAAGGATGAGCTGGCTGTCGGAGTGTCGACCGGACAATAAAGATATGAGAACTCTGTCTATTAAAGAGGGCTCTAGAGCCTCTATATATATACCAGATAGGTGACAAATAGGTTGCAAATAGAATGACGACGTAGTCGTCATTCTGTAATGGAAACAGGTATTTAGACATTCGATGAGACATTCGATGAGACATACGAGGAGACATACGAGGCAAGGAGCGGGGTATTGAGACATAGGGTTCTAGGCTTGAAGTCAGTATCAAGATGGTGGTAAGGAAATCCGATCCAGTTTGACACGGAGTGAGATTCGTCCAGTCGTACCAAGGTGCGAAAGGCAGAATCTTTGGCTTTTGAAGAGTGGGAGATGCCCTTCTCTTATATTTCATGTATGCAGCTGTGAAGCCTCGCGCCCCGTTTACTGGCCGGCTTGGAAGAGCGATCCAAGGCCGGCATTAGTCTGTGCAAGCCTTGGCAATGTGGATAGAGATGAGGAGCTGGTGTGTCAGGCCTAGGGGTAAGTCCTGGTCTCTTCTTTCTTTTCCTATATGCTGGCACCGTTCCTTCTTGAGTTATTTGCTCTCGAAGAGAGAGTCAATTATTGATGCCTCAAAGTTGTTAAGAATTGCCAAGTGTACGTGCGATAATATCCTAAATAGGTTAGCGTGTGAAACCATACAAGAGTGCGCCTGCTCCCACATTGCTTTTATTGCTCTTCAAAGCCAAACTTCATCGTTTTGTATCCGCCTCCACTGATCCACCGCTCCATTGGATTCGGAGAGTAAATCGAGCGGTTATTTGAACCTTTCAAGTTATGTTTGACTGTACTTTTCGTCTCTGAAAAGAAGTCCTATGAGTGTCCTGCAACTGCACAATATTGCAGCGTTCTGAAACCACATTTCATGCATCCCTTAACTTACACATTCAAATTGCTCATTTTTCTAGTTATTAGGAGTGGTGGTATCATACAGCTTCACGGAAGCCCAGAAAGGTCACGATGGCTGGCAAAGCAGTCTACACCCGAGAAGCATACCGCCAGCTACGGGACGGGACATACGAGGCAGAGCTTTGCATTCCATGCAAGCGCGCAGTCCTGGATGATGACTTTCCGCGCATCGGCGGGCCGCGATGGCTTAACGATGGCTTCCCCGAATGTGAGGGTAAGGAGAAGCCAATTCTGTACTGCTGTCTTTGCAGGCATATCTTACGAACGCGCACACGTGCTGTCAGAGAAGGAAAGAGCCAGGATATTCACTCAAAAGAGCTGGGCTGGGTTATGCTGAGTATGAACCAAGGGATTCTCATGCGCGAAGACGGCGTTGTGAAAGAGATGGAAGACGTGGAACCTGAGCTGGAGTGGTATGTTCGAGTGATTCAGGGGCATTTAGCTGATTTGTCTCTTCTCCGTTCTTGGATCTCCATCTGTGAGCAGGAACACGGAGCGGCTTGCAACTCGCAGGAAATTGATACTGTGGACCGCCACAATGCGAAACTTCTGCTCGTTGATGTGAAGAAGGAGTGTATTGTGGAGGGAAATTTTGACTGTAGGTATTTTGCGCTCAGTTATGTGTGGGGAAGAGTAGAGCAGTTTAAAACGAAGAAGGCCAATTTTGCACGCCTGAAGCAAGAAAATGGATTGTCAGGTGCACCAATCACTAAAACGATCAAGGACGCAATGACGCTGGTTGCTGGACTGAGAGAGACTTACCTCTGGGTGGACACGTTATGCATTGTGCAGGACGACGACGAAGGGAAGCAAGAGCAGATCCTTCAAATGGCTGCTATCTACAGCAAAGCTGTTCTTACAATTGTTGCAGTTGCCGGAAGCGACGCTAATTCAGGCTTACCTGGCATACATCCCACGGTCCGAAATAAACGAAGTGTCGAAGTAGCCCCTGGACTCCAGCTTGTTGAAAGAACTAGCCTCGCAGAGGGATTTGGGAAATTCACGTACAACACCCGTGCCTGGACATTTCAGGAGAGAATCCTATCTCGGAGATGCCTATTCTTCTTTAATGAGCTGGTATACCTCCAATGCAAGACAAGCATCTGGTGTGAGGATCGATACGGAGATGATAGTGCCGCCTGGCCTGGTTCTCTATTCACTCTAGAAAAGGCTCAAGCCTGGTCCCACAACCAACGTAGTAGAGGCAAGTACGACAATACGGATGACTTTAGATTCTACGCGCTATTCGTTGCCGAGTACTCGCAGAAGAAAATGGGGCACCTGTCGGATGTCATCAACGCTTTCATAGGGATTATTGACGCCCTAGACAAGCTTTATGGGTGGAAGTTCGGTGCTGGACTTCCTCTACCAATGCTCGACCTGGCGTTGCTGTGGACTCCGTTAGAGACGATTACTCGACGAGATACCAAACCTGATGCCCTATTTCCGAGCTGGTCATGGGCTGGGTGGGTTGGAAATGTACATTACGGCGATCTTGTTCAACGAATTCCTCAGATCCCTATTCGCGAGTCGTACAAATCGTGCATTGCCATCAAATACCAGCCGAGTTCTGGCCCAGGACTTGCAGACTTACTCCAATTCCATACCCAAGTTGTATCGATGAGTGAGTTTCGGCTGGAGAAGTTTGAGGGGCGTTTACAAAACCAGGAATACAACGTTCTGGTCTGTCAGGATGTTCACATGATCTTCGCCAAGAACGGTCGTCGCTGCGGGATCATCTATGGGCTTAGAGATGAGAATTTGCAGCATGGTTCAGGAGATGCGCTGCAGTTGCTTTTGATATCAACCGTCTCTCGTGCTTCCTCGCTCAGCGCCTATGGTCCGCTCATTTCACGCTTCAACGAGGGAGGATACACTACGGATGAAGCTCTTTTTAATGAGAAAGCTGAGAAATATGTGGACAAAGAATGGTGCACATTAAATGTGATATTGGCTGAAAGCTATAAAGACCACGTTCGTCGGGCGGCTGTCGGGCAGATTCATAGAGAAGCATGGGTCGAAGCAAAGCCCAGGGATCGAATGGTCGTAGTAGGATGATTTCGATTACCCAAGGAACAAAAACGTAAATATGGACGGAAGTTACTGAAGCGAAATATAACTATCCTCCTTTAGTAAAATGGTGGAGTCGCAGCAGTAGATGATAGACTCATTGCCCAGATGTTTAATTCGATGGTCTTTCACACTTTGGCTGGTCATTAAACTATGGCGCGCACCCGTGGGTCTTGCCTATAGAAGAACAAATCCTTTAGGAAACTCCTCGTGACTATCCAATACAGAGTATATCATATAGTGATAAGAGATTTTGCGCGCGGAAGTTCTGAGATGTGGGAGGACGTTGCTTTACCGAAAGACTTGGCTGTGGAATAAGAAATGTACTTACACATATTCGCCTATTATTTCTCGGGTCTTTGGATAATACAGAAAGGACACTAATTTACGCACTATTCCATCTTCAATTATCCAAACCTTCGACCTCAAAGTGATGGCTTTTAGAACAGCAGGGCTAGTGAACAGGGCTTTGAGACATCTGTCTACCTCGAAGTCACACAGGGCTCACTACCGAGGGGATAAGATGCTCCAGGTTTAGTTTCCAGGTCGGGCTCAAATGGCCCGGTATGCGCGAAGTCGGTTTTGGTGGGCGTATCTCTCTCTCTTCAACACTCCAGCTATCATAGAGCTTCTTTTTTCATAAGTCGCTTTGTTTTGGTTCTTTAAATGGGTTTTCTACCTCGCTTTAGAAAAATTGATTAGACGTGCAAGTAATCCGTCCGATGTATCTCAGGCACAATCTCACGTCGTGAGCTCCAATGTCCGCTTCCCGGATGGCGAAAACCTCCTGGCTCGTCTTAGCCATGCACATCTGACCTGGCACGACTTGTTCAGCATGCACCAGCTCTCGTGGGTTCCTCCAGGATATAATTAGCTTATTGCCGAAATCCTTACGCTCCGGCGGAGATCAGCGTGGCTTGATTACCAAGTACATACTTCCTGCAGCATGCAAGCAAAATTCTTCTCTCCACGAGAGCTCGGTTCAACCACTTCACTGGATATGTGAACAGGAGATCATGAAATCAACATGACGCGGCTTCCGCCCCTAATTCCGACCTGTTCAAGGATGCTGGGTTCCAGCTTTAAACATCTCCGCGTCGAATTATTGGTTACGGTAGATGACAATCGCAACCACAACGGTCGAACCATCAAATTGCAACCCCGGAATACAAACCCTTCCAGGCTTCCCCAGATGTCAAACTTTCGTCTATTTCGGGCTTTTCGCTCGCGAAATTGAGATAAGTTTAAATGAACTAGAACCAAGAGATCTTACTGTCGATTTAATACTCGACGAAGCCTAAAATTCATAAGCTATCTGGCTACAGACATTTTTTTTTCAGCATGCTCCCTATCACCAAAATCAAAGTAAAGTATGATCAGAGCACGCGGCTGAGTTCCACCTAAAGTTAGCATGTCTTGTGTGGGATCTGCTTGCTAGCGAGGACCCTTCTGTCATTCCCGTCGGCATGGACCGAAGTCGCTCCCCGAGGCAATTTGCATTGCATGGGCCAATAAGTCTCACATGAACGGGGCGGATGATACGCGAGATGCTGGATTGGGGTCTATAAATCTCCTTTGAGCCATCCCGGAACGCCGAGGGTTCTCGGTACGAGTATCGACAAAGCTGAAGCCCTTTCCGCGGAGCTATCAAGCCGGAGAGTGGAAGGATTTCGGCCCATGCGCCAGGATACCGAATGCGCTCGCGTCGGCGAAGAGAGCGAGATGCAGCTTACGAGGTCTGGGCTAAATGTGGCGCCGCGGCTTGGCCAAAGCGAGCGGGATGCCTTGTAGACGAAGCATGGGCCCTTGTCAGGGATACTTGGGCTGGTTCTGGGGTGGATCATATCGAATATACTTGCGTTGCAGAAAACTCAAACGGCTGTGGAACTGGATGGATAAGGAAGGAGGAGCGAGTTGGACAGCTTCGTTTCAATGGTGCTGGCGAAATTCGGCAGCTCATGAGGGCAGGCGGCCCTTTTCAAGGCCGGGTTGACCCAACTGCGACACTCGGAGTTGCCGCTTCCTCGGCTTGACGGGGTCCAACCTGGCTGCCATGGGATGAAGGTGGCTTCTGGAAGTCAGTTCATCTGGTGATTTGTTCTTCTCATGCAGTCCGTGCCCCGGACTCGTGCGTCGTCACGATCGTATACACGACGGAGGCATGTGGAGACCGAAGCACTGACGCAGCGGATATTATGTATCGGCCCGTACGCCGTCCACCCTTCAACGGACGAAAATTCCAAATCTTGGCGGTCCTTCCTCGGCGACACAGGACCACAACATGTCTCGGCGGCCCAGCGGCTGCCCGTAAGGTCAAACGGATAGGGCGCAAATGGGCAGGTGGGCAGGTGGCAGGTGGGACAGCAGGTGGGTTAAATATACTTGGGTGTTGGGCATGTCGCGGATTGTTTCTTTCCAGAACGGCTGGAGCTGATGCAAATCATGGAAGATCCGATCATCTGATAGGACAGGCTGGGCGGGAGCAGCGTCCCGTGTTATAGTAATCGGATGTAACGGCCTCAGATCAGCGCGAGATGTCTTCGGCCGCCGCCAGACCCGGTAGCAATTTATTACAAAGGACAGCCGCCTGCGCGACGCGGCTGCATTACTTCTCCGTGCCCAAGCCGAAGCTCTCTCCCATTGTTGCCATCCAAGAGTCGCCATCCAACAGCTCCTTCCGGTTGACCACCACACCAGCAGCTTCCTAGTCCCGAGCAGTACAACGGCATAACGGCTATTTCAGCCCTGTGCCAACCTCGCCGCCTAGCTTCCACTGCCCCTGCCACCCAATTGGCCGTAGCTTTGTTACCCTTCAGCCACCGGAAAGTTTCACTCGCCTCGCGCAAAGCAGCAACACGAGACGCTCGTTGAGCGTGAGATTCTTCCCAGCCCGGACAAAACACCCCGTCTCCAGGCGCGGAACACCGCCAAGATTAATCCGTCCGCTCCTATCCCGTCTGCGCAATCGTCCAAACTATCTCCCAGTGCTGCGACCGCATCTGAAGACCCGTATCTTGCGCGTTTGCCCGCCTTGCATTCCCAAAGCCTCTCGTCATCCTCGCAGTCCACCCCAATCACCGCCCCGAGACCTCTTGCAGCCTCGCATATTGAGGACCGTCAATCAGAGCCCGGCGCGCGGCGCCAGGAGCAGCCTCGGATGAGGTCCTCCATCGCCTGCGCGCGTTGTCGGCGCAGCAAGGTCAAGTGCATCAACAACGGCGTAAACACTACTTGTAGAGCATGCGAAACCTCTGGGAGGGAATGTACCTATCCACCACCAGCGACTGGGGGAAGTGGTGGTGTTGCGAAGAGGGAGAGCATGCTGTCTGGTCAGCCAACTACAGATAGACCACCACATGGGGAGGTAAGTCACACGCGACCTTTCAAATACACATGTCCGACACACATTTGCTTTGAAGAGACTGGTATTGTGGCAGATTTTACCAAGGCTTTCCATCAAATCTGGCCCTTTCACGCCTGTTTGTCACCGCGGGGTTTAACCTTTGATATTCATGCATTTGTAGTTCACACCAGTGCGTCATTATTAGAGAATAACAAAATTCGTCCAATTTTATCAATCTGTGTTCATATGTTCGCGTTTGGTACATTTACTGACGAGAATAGACACCTCGGCGCCCTCGTCCAAAGAAAACCATAGCCCCTACGTCAAACCATACATTATCAGCCAAGGAAAGCCCACGGCCGCTGGTCGATGCTTTAGATCCTACACTATTGACTCCGAAGATTTGGACTGAATTGGTGATTTTAACACAGATTGGTTCCTCGCGCTTCAACTAACGATTCGCAGTTTGAAATATTCCAACAGCATTTTTCAACAGACTTGCCTTTTTTACATCCCCCTACATTTCTCAAACCACTCCGCCAATCTGCTTTACAATCACTGCCAATGGATTCAACAACGACGGGCCAATCTCCATCCTCAATTCTTCCTCCAGCATCTCCAGTACTGCTTCTAGCATTTCTAGCTCTAACAGCTCGATACCACCCGGCATTGGTTGCGCATCATTCCCCCGCAACTTCTTCCCGTCAAAGTAATCCACTAGTAGCATCCGAGTACTACGCTGCTGCCACAAAATCACGACTCGCGGGTCAATTTGGTGACGGGCTTGGAGCTCCTAATCTAGAACGTACCCAGGCTCTTCTCATGCTTGGCCTACACGAATGGGGAATGTGTCAGGGCGCAAAGGCTTGGATTTCTATCGGTGTAGCAGTCAGATCTGCCCAAGTTCTTGGGCTTCAATTCGAGCAAGAGCTAGACGATATGCCTTTGGCTCGATCACTCGCCTTGAACACAGAAGCTCATCATCTCGGTATCAATCCAGACCGTCGCGGGTCGCGCTCGATGCTTGATAAGGGAGACGCGTTTATCGAGCAAGAAATTCGGCGCCGCACGTTTTGGAGCTGCTTCATCATGGACAGATATCTCAGCAGCGGAAAATACAGACCTTCCATGCTCAATGTCAAAGATCTGAGGATACAGCTCCCGAGTAGTGAGAGAGCATTTCTCTTTGGAGAAAAGGTCAGAACTCTCATGTTGGGAGAGGAACTCGATGAAGTAGCAGGCAGAGCGGAGGTGCAGAGCCAACGGCAAGCTTCGGTCATACTTGGGACAAGGAGTGGGGATCGAGAGCGGAGTCACGAGAATGGAGATCGCACAGGCGGTTCTTATGCCAATCATAATGAGGAGAGAATGAGAAACGACGAAAAAAATGGACGGTGGGAAATTGGTGCTGACGAGGGTGTTCTCACGCGCTTCATCAAGGCATTAGACCTCTACGGGAGCATTGTCAAGTGGTCCTGTGCAGGAGGACGAAGGTATGTTAACGAATGCTCAATGTCGACCCAATTAGAGCTAAGAGATGCTCAGGCGAGAACAATACCCTCCGTGGGACCGGAAATCAACTTTCTTCGCTTTACGGCGACAGCTTAACGCATTCAAGGAGTCGCTTCCTCGCGATCTGACACTCACAGCTGCAAACACCTCGGCGCATATTACTTCCAGAACCTCAACTCCCTACACCTTGATGCATACTGTTCACCTCCTTTGTAGCATCATGCTTCATCGGGAGTATGTCCCGTTCATTCCACTGCGGTGCTCAAAACCACAGGGTCCTCTTGACCCTCCGCTATTTCCATCGGATGAATATCAGATACCCCCTGGCTTCTGGGACGAAAGTGCCCGGGAGTGTTTCAAAGCTGCGGGTGACCTCATTGACCTTCTCCGAACTTGTGAGGAATGGCAAGTCCTCGTGGAAACGCCCATCGTGGGGTTTGCTACTTACACCGTTGCTTTTGTCGGTATGTACTCCCGAAATTATTGGCTTTCTAGTACACCTTTTTTAAGACAGCACTAACGTGTATCAGGCGTTTATGCTATTAATTTCCCGTGGATGGACCCAGATGGCTACATGTGCAAAAGGCAGTCTCACTCCAATGGATCCCACGGCCCGCCTGCAGACCGCAGTGGTGTTGAGGCAGCACGCAAAGCTCTCGAGATTGTCGGTCAGATGCGCAAGCGCCTTCAGATGGCTGACGGTTGGTTTAAAACAATCCGACGAGTGCACCTTTATTATATACGTATGAAGAAAGACTTCTACCGTAATACACGCTCGCTCGAGGCTTCTTCGGAGGGCGGTAATTCGCCCGAGTCGTATCGGCATTTGAGTCTAAGAGAAGGTGGAGCTGGTGGTGGACTGGAGGAGTATAAGCTGCTGGAGAAGATTCTGAAGGAATTCGGTAGTCTGGAAGCCGAAGATCTCGATATGCCCGATGCTGATGCTGACGCGGCTGCTTCACGACTTGGCCAGGGACTTGATGAAGGCAGTGATGCTGGCAGTGCAGCTGTCATGAGTGAAGGAATGGACATCACAGAGGGAACACCCGACAGCGCGTCGGTGCGGCAAGAACGTTGGAATGCCATCAATTCGGTTGCCGCAGCGGCTAGCCAACGAGCTGAGAGCGGCAATGGTACGCCGATCCTGTCTAACGGCACCATGCAGACTCTAGGAGTTCATCCTCATGCAAACTATTTCCAGGTTAGGGGGCAGAGCCCGCAGAAGCACCAGCTCCTTTCCCCGACCCAGTCTTCCGCGATGGCGCAACACGAGCAGGGAGGCTTCAATCAGGGTACGCCCGGGCAGCATCAATACGGATCCCCGCCCACTAATCCGGGACTGGCCCAAACATTCCCAGGCTCAACCGACCAAGCACGCCAAGCTTCGCTATCGCTACAACAGCAGCTCCAGCCACAACACTCACCCCAGCAACCGACCACAACGGCAGCTTGGTCGCCTGCAACTAAAGAAATGTGGCTCAACAGCCTAGAAACACGCTTCGGAGGCGACGACGTAGCCGCCTTTGTCGCTGGGAATAGCTGGGAAGATTGGGCGGGAATGGCCGCACGAGAGAAGGGCGGCTGGTTGAGCGCCGTCTGGGGCGGAGCTGGGCGCTGAAGTACCTGTCTTCCTTGGGATTGTACGAGTAACAAACGTACTTACGCTTTTGCAACATTACGATAGGGCGTACGCGTATGCGGATAAAAAGTATTAAGGGGGCGAAAAGGCGATTCAAACCGGAAAACGAGACGGTAGATTGGGGCTTTCACGATGTGCAACGGCTTTTAATTTATTCCTTCGCGAAGAGTCGGTGGTCATTTTTACGTATGTATACCATAATCGGGGCTGGAATGGCGGGCCCCGTGTGCTTCATGTGTTTGTTTCCAGCTTGATGGATGGGATGGCTCACTTTCTTGTCGAGATAATAGCATTGGCGCTGCCTTCATGGTGTTAAAGGACAGTAGGAATACGGGGCATTGAAAGGGTAGGCTTCGGCCCTGGTCTTAGCCTGGTAGTGGTTGTGAGTATTAGGGCGGTAGTAAAAAGTTTGTACATGGGATGGTGAGATCCCGAAAACCACTACTGATGGTACCGCTTTACGATAACAGCTACTACTCCCCTACTGGGCACCTGTACGATCCAACATGGATACGCAGCATTTAATAGCATCCCCTAACCCAAATGGAAGGCATTAACGACCTTATATCGATGGATGAGCGAACGAATTAAATCGAACAAATATACCCCCCCCCCTAACCCCTAGGGCGATCGCCCGCGGAGTATGCGGTTACTTGCCATCAACTACTAAGTACTGCCTGGCAGCCTAGATAATACCATATGGTTTTCCTTGTTTCCTCTTAAGGAGTGGTAACCCTTAGCGAGGGCCTAGCAACTAGGGCCTAGCAACTAGGGCCTAGGCATAAAAGATATCTTCCACCAACGAGGTGAGTCATTATGCTCGCATCTGTCTCGTAAATTCCCCTCTTCCGTCCTCTCAAAATCTCGCATCAAGATGCGTCTCTTAGAAGTCAAAGATAATGGCGACTTCAGCCTAACCGAATTTATTGGAGACAATATTCCCCGATATGCGATTCTTTCTCATACTTGGGGAGCTGATAGCGAAGAGGTCACCTGCAAAGACCTGGCGGAGGGTACTGGTAAGAATAAGGCTGGCTATAACAAGATCCGATTCTGCGGAGAACGAGCTGCTTGCGACAGCCTACAATACTTCTGGGTGGACACATGTTGCATCGACAAAACAAACAACACTGAGCTCTCGGAGGCTATCAACTCCATGTTTCGCTGGTACCGTAACGCGGCTAAATGTTATGTGTACCTGTCAGACGTTTCGACACGTGGCTATAATACGAACGATCAAATCTCCCTGTTTACGTGGGAATCGGCTTTTCGGGAAAGCAAATGGTTCACTCGTGGCTGGACGCTTCAAGAGCTTATTGCTCCAGTATCAGTTGAATTCTTCTCTATAGATCGCGAGCGACTCGGGGACAAAAAATCTCTGGAGCGACAAGTTCATGAAATAACGGGGATTGCTATTGAAGCTCTTCAAGGAAGGCCTTTGTTTTATTTCGACGTTGGAGAGAGAATGTTATGGGCGGCGAAACGTGAGACCAAACGTGAAGAAGACAAGGCGTACTCTCTGCTGGGCATTTTCGACATCCACATGCCGCTCATCTATGGTGAAGGGAGGGAGAATGCGTTAACTCGGCTGCGGGAGGAGCTCGACAAGCGTTCAAAGGATTTTCAGCTTGACAGGCTGCCGAATGTTTCACAAGCTGCCTTTAATTCATATGAGAAACAGCATGAGTCTACCTGCCTTGAAAACACTCGAGTTGAAGTTCTTCAAGAAATAAGAGACTGGGCTCACGGACGCGATGACAGACCTATCTTCTGGTTGAATGGCCTTGCTGGCACTGGGAAGTCAACTATTGCCCGCACCGTTGCCCGAGAGAACGACGAAAATGGATGTCTTGGAGCGAGCTTCTTCTTCTCCCGTGGCGGAGGAGACTTAGCACATGCCGGCAAGTTCTTCCCAACTATTGCCGTACAACTATCAAAAAGGATACCAGCTCTCAAAAATCTCATATATACATTAGTGGAGAAGCATAACGATATTGCAAACCACTCGCTCGATGACCAATGGCGCCACCTTATCCTGACACCACTCACAAGGCTAGATAATAGTTTCCATCAGTCCCGGCTTCTCATAGTCATCGATGCATTAAATGAGTGCGAAGAAGATAAAGATGTTCGTGTTCTATTGCGATTACTTTTAGAGATTAAAGATATTACTACCGTTCAATTCCGAATTTTCATCACTAGCAGGCCAGAAACTCCACTTAGGCTCGGATTTCGTCAAATGCCGTCAATTTACCATCACGACTTAGTTCTTGATGAGATATCCCGAGAGGTTGTAGATCGGGACATTTTAACATTCTTTAAGATGCAGTTTTCAGAGATCCGGGAGATTTTTGAGGAAGTCGCTCCTGACTGGCCTGGCGAACAAAGACTCAATCTCCTTGTCAACAAGTCTGAGGGGCTATTCATCTACGCTGCAACAGTCTGTCGCCTTCTCAAACGTAATTACTATTGGTCACCTGATGACCTGCTCAGCGTTTTCGTTCCCGATATCCAAGGTAGTGAATCTCGGAAGCGTAAACGAAGCACACCTCTGAAATCACCATTCTCAGAGCTCGACAAGATGTACACTCAAATACTAGGCTACTCACTAAAGCACGTTGAAGATCTACGAGACAAGGCTCAGATCACAAACGAGATGAGGAACATCATTAGCGCCATTGCGGTCGTGTCTCAACCCCTCTCACCTATGGTCCTAGGCCGTCTTTTGGATATAGAGTACACCGCAATTCATCGGGGGTTAAGACCTCTAAGGTCATTATTTAACGTGCCAGACGATGAGAGCTCTCCGATTTTCCCTTTACATCCATCATTCCGAGACTTTCTTTTTGATCGTCAAAGGTGTACCAGTCAACATTTTTCCATCACAGAACAGGAGGTGCATAAGGGAATGGCTGAGCATTGTATAAATCTCCTATCGAATATTCTTAAGCACGATATTTGCAATGTTAAGCGACATGGAATATTAGTCTCAGATGTTAAGATGTCAACAATTCAAAATTTTTTACCTCCAGAGGTCCAGTATGCTTGCATATACTGGGTGCATCATGTGCTGAAGAGTGGGACTAAACTTTCTGACGACAACTGGGTTCATGAATTTCTTAATCGAAACGTCCTTCACTGGCTTGAGGCACTTAGTTGGATAGGAAGGCTCACCGATGGCATACATGCCATAACAGCCTTAGAATTAGGCCTGTCGGTGAGTTTATCATATAAATAATTTGGGTATTTAAGCTGACCGAATCTATAAGAACACGGAAGGCCCCAGTCTTTTAAAGCTAGTTCACGATACCAAAAGATTTGCACAGTATAGTCGATCAGCGATTGAACAGGCACCGCTGCAAGTATACGCTTCCGCGTTGATATTTGCACCAAAGAGGAGTGTAATTCGGGAGCAATTCAAAAACCAGATACCGCAGTTGATAGAACGGCTCCCCGAAACAGAAGAGGTATGGAGCGCCACTCTACAGACGCTCGAGGGGCATTCGGGCTACGTCAACGTCGTAGCCTTCTCGCCAGACGGGACCGTCGTGGCGTCAGCATCGAATGACAAGACCGTCAAGCTATGGGACGCGCAGTCGGGACAGGAGCGGCAGACACTTAGGGGGCATTCGGACTGCGTCAAAGCCGTGGCCTTCTCGCCGGACGGGGCCGTCGTGGCGTCGGCATCGGAGGACAAAACCGTCAGGCTGTGGGACGCGCGGTCGGGACAAGAACAGCAGACGCTTAGGGGGCATTCGGACTGCGTCAACGACGTAGCCTTCTCGCCGGATGGGACCGTCATGGCGTCGGCATCGGATGACAAGACCGTTAAGGTATGGGACGCGCAGTCGGGACAGGAGCGGCAGACACTTAAGGGGCATTCGGACTGGGTCAACACCGTGGCCTTCTCGCCAGACGGGACCATCGTGGCGTCAGCATCGGATGATGACACCGTCAAGCTGTGGGATGCGCGGTCGGGACAGGAGTGGCAGATACTTAGTGGCCATTGGGACTGCGTCAACGAAGTAGCCTTCTCGCCGGACGGGACCGTCGTGGCATCGGCATCGGATGACAAAACAGTCAAACTGTGGGACGCGCGGTCGGGACAAGAGCGGCAGACACTTAAGGGGCATTCGGACTGGGTCAACGCCGTGGCCTTCTCGCCGAACGGGACCGTCGTGGCGTCGGCATCGGAGGACGACACCGTCAAGCTGTGGGACGCGCGGTCGGGACAAGAACGGCAGACACTTAGGGGGCATTCGGACTGGGTCAACGACGTAGCCTTCTCGCCGGATGGGACCGTCGTGGCGTCGGCATCGGATGACAAGACCGTCAAGCTATGGGACGCGCAGTCGGGACAGGAGCGGCAGACACTTAGGGGGCATTCGGGCCACGTCAAAGCCGTGGCCTTCTCGCCGGACGGGACCGTCGTGGCGTCAGCATTGGATGACAAGACCGTCAAGCTATGGGACGCGCAGTCGGGACAGGAGCAGCAGACACTTAGGGGGCATTTGGACCACGTCAAAGCCGTGGCCTTCTCGCCGGACGGGACCGTCGTGGCGTCGGCATCGTGGGACAAAACCGTCAAGCTGTGGGACGCGCAGTCGGGACAGGAGCGGCAGACACTTAGGGGGAATTCGGACTGGGTTAACGACGTAGCCTTCTCGCCGGATGGGACCGTCGTGGCGTCGGCATCGGATGACGAAACAGTCAAACTGTGGGACGCGTGGTCGGGACGGGAGCGGCGGACACTTATTGGGCATTCGGACTGGGTCGACGCTGTGGCCTTCTCGCCGAACGGGACCGTCGTGGCGTCGGCGTCGGGGGACAACACCGTCAAGCTGTGGGACGCGCAGTCGGGACAAGAACGGCAGACGCTTAGGGGCCATTCGGACTGCGTCAACGACGTAGCCTTCTCGCCGGATGGGACCGTCATGGTGTCGGCATCGGATGACAAGACCGTTAAGCTATGGGACGCGCAGTCGGGACAGGAGCGGCAGACACTTAAGGGGCATTCGGGCTGCGTCAACACCGTGGCCTTCTCGCCGGGCGGGACCGCCGTGGCGTCGGCATCGGAGGACAAAACCGTCAAGCTGTGGGACGCGCGGTCGGGACAGGAGCAGCAGACGCTCCAGGTCTATGCAAGTATTCAGGAGCTTTGCTTCACCAGTGATGGAAATTACCTCCTCACGGATAGGGGAGTCCTCGACGTCATCTCCAACGCTTCTATGTCAGTGCAAGCTCGACCAGCCCTGCGCCCAAGACTATTCGTAAAAGAGCAGTGGGTAACTCTGGGGTCCGAGAACTTACTCTGGCTTCCTCCCGATTATCGCGCTAGTTGCGTTGCCACTCAGGGGAGAACTGTTGTTCTAGGGCATTCGTCAGGCCAAGTGTCAATGATCGAGTTCCTCATCTGACGAGGATAAAGTGTGTGAAGAGGATCGGGGCAGAGAGCCAATAATGAGGCATAAAATTTCGCTTGGAACATTCAGTAGAGGAGACCCTGGGCCGGGGCTGACTGGAAGATGAGGAGATGGTCTAAAGGAGGGAGGCTCTAACTTCGTGTCTATGATCACTGCTGCACCGAACCCTTCTTTGACATAGATCATTATTGACCTGTGATGGGCGCTGGATGACGACGGATGATGATGGAGAACAACGCTGGAAGATGTTAGAAAGTCGGCCAAGCATAATCGTGATGAGTCTGATTTGTTAGCATTCACGTCCAGTATCTTAGCATATCGTGACAGCCTACCCGCAGTGCTTGTTCCCCCAAATCATATGAAAGTAGTCGTGAGGCTTCGGCGGCGAGTCTGGGTTGATCGTCTCTATGACCTACTCGAGGATCATCAGCGCGAACAGGCCACGTACCCCGCTGCCATCGAGCGCGAGCAAGCGGAGCTCCTTGTCGGGCATGGCCAGAGGGCGGCTGCTGCTGTGGGTCTAATGTTGTGTCCATAAAGTAGGGTTGGCTGCGCAGTTGAGGCGTTTGACATGCATGGGTTTAGACCGTCGCACATATCGAGGTGCAACCAATCTCCTGTTGATCTTCAAGCGACTACGCAGCCGTATAGGCATTTCTATCGCAAGAGAGCATGTCCGCAGCGGCTGTTCGTTTGGCTGGATACTGGCTTTAGTACGGAAATCGCTGTCTAAAGGTTTTGCACTTTCCTAATTAGGAAGTTTAGCCTACCGCCCAGTAGAATATTATATATTTTATTACTAAAGGCTTAAAACTCACGTTTAAAGCTTTAAATAAGAGGCAATAGAGGCGATTAATTGATTAATTAATAAGCTAGTTAGTTTTGAGGTTGCGAAGTCTGCGCGACCGTAGGTTCCTACCCTATTCTAGCTCCGCTATCGACTCTACAGTCTATTGCATGACCAGCTTCACCCCCCCCTCTCGAGCGCTGCGAAATTTTAAATTCGGTACGCGCATCCAATCTCGCTTGACCGCCACCAACTGTACATAGTAATTGTAGCGAACGGCTGTGGCTACACGCAAGAACCTTTTTGGTTGCCATGGAGAATCGCCTTGGTTGGCCAGGAGAACCAAATTGAAAACGTACGCTTCCTCTTCTCCCCCTTAACTACCCCTCCCGTTGTGGCCGCCAAAACGCGAGTACAACGCTGTCTCTGCAGAGAGGTCGATGAAATTTGGCAATATCGTACGGGTGGAAACCTCACGATATTTGACAAAGATCACGACACTGCGGGATCGCGAAGGTTCTTGCAGCCAAGCATACGGCTTCGCTACAATTACTATGTACAGTTGGTGGCAGTCAAGCGAGATTGGATGCGCGTACCGAATTTAAAATTTCGCAGCGCTCGCCAAAGGGGGGGGGTGAAGCTGGTCATGCAATAGACTGTATGAGGTTGTAAGGGATGTTTTATCCCCGAGGGCTAGCCTCGGCTAAGCCTTGGCACCTCCTTGCGGCATTGAATTTGACCCATATTTAAGCGAGCTTCACTAAAGTAGAAATGCCTTAAATCGCGATTTAACCCCACCAAAATCTAAGTACTACCCGTGAAAATTATTTCTACCTTCGTGTTCTATAATAAGGGTATTAATAGTAGCCATTCTAGCGACGAGAGCTCTAATCTTTACCTGTAGGAGGTCAACCTACGTACCTCTCCACGCTCTATCCGTCCATTCTAGAGTATAAAGGGCACCCTATTACTGAGTTATCTGTAAGACCTAACTTCTTCGTGCTTTTAGCTCTGCGAAGGAGCTTCTTCTTAATCGTATAGCGGTGGTAGTTAAAGAATCCATTCTCCCTTACGACGACGTGCTAAAGCTTCTTCCGTTGTTTCTTATTTAACGTACAACCTATAAGTAAGTCGGTAATCTCTTGAACTAAGGTTTAAGACCTTGTACCTAATCCAGGCTTCCTAGCAACTTACTCTTCAATTGTAGGAGTAGGGAGACTAGCTTCTTCGCACTCTACCAGAAAGGCACCGACGCGTACTTTAATCTTTTTAGCTATGTTTATATTGATTCCAGCTCATTGAGCAGCCTCTACAGAATGCACGTATTGTAGGTGGGTCAAATATTTAATCTTCTAGCCTTCCGTAGGTGGTGGAGCCATAAGTGCTGTCTTACTAATTGTCTTGGTGGGGTTTGCTAAGAAAAAATCTCGCTAACAAAGTACTCGGCAAAATATGGGTCAAATTCAATACTGTACTCTTTGCCATATCGTCCTCTTCTATCGACTCTTCTATGACTTATGCTCGGCTTGCCTACTCCCTACCGTATACCCTGGCAATATGCCTCACAGAGGTCCTCTGGTTGAGCAGTAAACGTGTCGCCGCTACCTTCTTCCTACTTTCTTAGTAATTATTTATATAAATATTTAGTATTTAAATGCGAGTTTTAAGCCTGTTGGAATGTTAGTTATGTGACGTGGTTACAAGACCGCGAAGCGAGGCTAGTTAACCTGACCTTAGAGCAACCCCTTACTTCTAAACAATCAATTATCTAACAATTAACAACGCATACGTATTATATAGTAATATTCGTGCCCGTTAATTAAAGCATGTATACCGACACTGATCAGTAGACATACAGATTAGGAAATACGCAATAGCTAGCGCTTGAGGAGTAGTACTAAAAATAGTTCACTAATCGCCTAGTTCTTGTCTATTTTATTAAAGGAGAAGACTACGACTTCTACTCAAGCTTAAGAGCGTGTATTGGCCTTATAGCTAATACAGCAGATCGCTAAGAGAATAGCAGCCTTGCTAAGAACACTTTATAGGTCCGACAGCTGTAGAGAACGTATACACAAACCTTAACCTTAACTATACCCTTACCCTTGACCTTACCCTTACCCTTAACCTTAACCTTAACCCTTGACCTTAACCTTAACCTTAACCTCTGTTTAAGCCTTAACCCTTGAACTCCCAGACTAAGGACACTCTATAGGCCCTAAGGCTATAGAGAACACCCTAAACCTTAAATCTTAAACCTTAAACCTTTTTACCTTTAAACCTCTACTTAAACCTTATGGATACTTAACCCACAACTACAATGGAGTGGTATGAGAAGATATTAAAGCATAGTAATGGAATTACTGCTGCTACAGCTTCTAAAGATGAGCTAGGAGACTATATAGCAACAAAGGTCTATATACACACACAGGAGAACTTCACAGACTACACATTATAGACAGTATTTAAGGAGGAATTTGAAGGCTTTACTACTAAAGATTTTAGACGCATGCGAATTAATATAAGAGCAAAGTTACGTACTTATCTACTTAAGAGAGGAGTATATGTGGGAAAGCATAATAGCAGATATTTAATCTTAGAAGCACTATTTAACCTCCTCTAAGAGGAAGAACCTCATAAATGGACAGATAAGGAAATCACAGAAGCTCTTAAGGCAGTCAGCCCTATAATTACAGTGGCGCTATAAGAACGGCTTAACTTAACATAAACAGCTCTAATATCAAATTAAGCTATACCCCTATCAGTTATAGCCTCTTTAGCTCCTACAACCCCCCCCTACAGCCTACTACCTTCCCATACGGTGCTGACGCCTATAAGCTATTAACTACCTCTACTACCTCCAACACCTGTAATCTAGCCTATAGCTATAGCCACAACACCTAGAACGCAAATACCTACCCCTATAATACCCTAACTAGCTGTTACATTTATACCCTAGTAAACTGCACCAACTGCTACCTAATAGCAAGCCGTACCTACCTCTACCTAAGATTAACTACTTACTCTCCTTACTTAACTCCTACAGACGCAGAATCAGTAATTATTGCCTACAGTAACTGCCTCTACCCTCCCTCTAGTAACCGCTCCTACCCTACCTAGTCCTTCTCCTGCCCAGTATCTTTACCCTAGTACTGCCAATACCGACCCTGCTATGCACCTGCCTATATACAGTAAAGAGGCAGCCACTATCGCCAAGATCTATACAGACGACCAGAAGTATAATGGAGTAAGTAATAGCTTTAACTTTAAGTTAACTATCTTCTATAATATCTGTAAGAGAGCTAGTCTACCTCTTAAAGGCTATATAACCGCACTTCTAACCATGCTAAAGGGACTTGCTCAGGATTACTACTATAATAGCAGCCTTTTAACTAGATTATTTACTGAGGTATATAACCACATGCGTTACTTCTTTGAAGGACCAGAGTACTATTAGAGAAACCTTACTAAATAGAACGCTACCAACTTCCAAGGAATTATTAACGAGAACCCTAATAAGCAAATCTATTAGAGTTTCTAACTACTCCTTAATAAGCTCTTAAAACATCGCCATAGATTACACCTAGAGTTTTATATAGACCTCTTCCTTATGAATAAGCTAGTCACCGCTTGCCAAGGAGTACTAGTATGCCGTATCGCCATTTCTAACCCTTTTAAAGACCTCTCCTAGTTAATTAGCAAGTTACAATCTTCTATAGTTATATGGGAGAAGGAACACCCTTTCTAGGCCTTAATAAGACCATCTTAAGGAACCTATTTTACGGATCATATATACCGCCGTAATATCCGTAACAACCGTAACCAAACCCGCTCCTATAGATAAAACACCGTCAGATCCCTAAAGGCCAAGTGCTATATTTGCTAAAAGGAGAGCTGCCGCTTATGGAAATATACAGAGGAGGAGCGGAACCGTTCTAGAGATAAGTATAAAAGACGTTTTAACAATAACAAGGGCCGCAACGGTAACTTTAAAGAACGCTTCAGACAATACACTATCTACTATAAAGGAGACGACAATAATGAGTATAATAAGACTTTTGAAGCTCTTGTGCTAAATATAGATACTAACAAAAACACTAATAACAACAACAGCAAGGAAGAATTAGAAGACCCTAACGGCTGCTACCTTATATTATTTAGGACTCTTACTATAGACGAAGTAACCTCTACAAGCATAGAACTAGCCAATAAGGCTTATGCTTACTTACTTACTATAATCTCCATGGAACCTACTACGGAAACTGACCCGTTTAACTACAACACAACAACTGCCGCTTTACGCTATACTTCCACGGTATTCATGGGAATTATAATCAATACTAGTGCGTTAAAGAAGTCTACGGCCAGTTACGGACAATTCCAGGCACTATAGAACGCGGACTAATCTGTAAGACTTAATACCTTAACCAAAGGATAAGTTAATATACAGTTTGGCATTAGAATCACTACCTTTATTAGAACTACGGATGTCGTCACCCCTATAGGCAAGATACAGTTTTATATTGTCTATACGGATACCCCCTTCTTGCTCTACTTAGCGGATATAGACAGACTCTAAATCTACTACAACAATCTTAGAAACGTTGTTATTACTTATACCAAAAAAGTACTAGTAGTGCGATAGTTTGGCCACCCGTTTCTCTTATAGAGCTTATTACTATAGTTATATCTATCTAAATCCTTTAACGCGAACCCCTGCTACTTAACAGATATAGAGCTACAGCGCCTATATCGTTAATTTAGACATCCCTTAGTTAAGAAATTGCAAAAACTACTCTACTATGCTGGCCATGAAACGGATAGAATGGCCATTAAGCAACTAACTAAGTTCTGCTACTACTATTAGAAGTTTAGCAAATTACTAGGCAGATTCCGCTTTACCCTATAAGACGACGTTAATTTTAACTACAATATTATTATTAATATTATGTACATTAGCGGATCACCCCTCCTATATATTATTAATAAAGGAATGTGATTCTAAGCCGGCAGATAGCTACAAGACATTAGCGCTAAATATATATAGAACGTTCTACGGATGTGCTAGATTAATATTTACCTAGGGCTACTAGACCTAATTACCCACGACGCCAGAAAGAACTTTGTTAGTAAGAAATTTAAGCAATACGCCACTATCATAGGAATTAGTATAAAGGGATTACCGGTTAAAGCATATAACTCTATTAAAATGGTAGAGCGCTACTACAGTCTATTACGCCGAGCCTATTAGATCATCATAACTAAAATCCCTAAAATTAATAAGGAGATAGGACTTTAAATAGCATTTAAAGCAATTAATGATTTAGCTGGCCCTAGAGGACTAGTTCCTATACTTCTAGTCTTTAAAGCCTACCCCCAAATGGTCGAATCCGATGTACTATCCCCTATGGTTATACAACGCGCTGCCGCAATTAAAAAGGCTATGGTAGAGATATAGAAGCTATAAGCTAAATAATAGATCGCCAACGCGCTAAATATGCGAAACGGACCCAATGCTGATACGATTTATGATCTCCCACTAAATTCGCCTGTTTTGGTCTAGAGAGAAGGAAACACTGGCTAAAGCGGCTATTAGAACAGGCCATTTACCTTGCTTACTATTAAGGGTGAAATATGCACTATTAAACTATCTAGCGGACCTACAGCCTTCTAATCTACGGTTGTAAAACTCTACCTTTAAGTAACTGAATCGCAGGAGCAAATTATTGGACTAAAATTGCTACCTAAACCTTTATTTAGGTTAGCCCTTCCTAAGACTATCTTAGAGAGACCTGCTAAAGCTTAGTAATAACCCCTAAAATAAGGCAGAGGACGCCCTTATAAATACCCTCTACTTATGGCTATGGCTGACATTACCATCTACCTATAGGATGACAGTTAATTTAGTACTTAATTTAGCGCCTCCTAATAGAAGGAGCTTACTGGTCTACTTAAGAAGGGAGTTTTTAAGATTATAAGACTTACGGATATACTATAAGGCGTATAACTCTTTAATTCGCGATTTATTAACGAGATTAAGAATAAGAAAACTAATAAGGCTTTTAAAAAATCCCAACTAGTCATATAAGCTTATAATAACTTAGAAAAGGAACTAGTTCTTACCTAATTACTAACTATTTAACGAGTTAGCCAACAACTAATTCTCTATATCGCCGCTATAAAGCTTTTATAGGCACAACTTTACCTCCGAGATATTTTACAGGCCTATATACAATTAACTACCACACTAAATCGAGAATTCTATGTATGACCTCCATATAAGCTAATTAAGCAACTTGGGATTAACAAGGCCTCTATTTTAAAGGTTGTAAAACCACTCTACGGAGTACCAGAAGCCGGTAACCACTGGTTTAAAATATATCACTTATATTATATCCAACAGTTGTATATAGACTAGTCTATATATGACCCCTGTCTCCTACAGAGCAACGAACCCTTTGGCATTATAGGCCTACAAACCAATAATACTCTATTCCTAGCAGATAAGACCTTTATAAATACAGAGCAAAACGAGCTATATAAGGCCAAGTTTATAGCTAAAGAATGGGAACAACTTACCGTTGATACGCCCATTAAGTTTAACGGTGGAGTTATTCAGCTACTAACTAACGGGAGCATTACGCTTACTTAGGAACGACAATGTATAAACCTTAGTATAATTAGCACCAAGCTTGCCACGAGTATAGAATTAAGAGGAGCCATAAGAACCTTAACTCTAAAGGACCAGTACATCGCTTAACGCGCTAAAGGTGCATATATCACTTTAGTTTGCCAGCTAGAAGCCTTATTTAATTTATCCTTTGCCGCCTAGGTAATTAACCCTAATAAGGAAGACGCAAAACAGTTAAATAAGCGTCTAAACTGGCAAATTAAGAACGCTAATAGAGGCCTTAAGTTTATTAAGTTAGATATTAAAACCCTATAGCTCCTAGTATTTACGGACACGTTATTTACTAATAATAAGGACCTCTCTTCGCAGATTAGCTATATTATCGTACTAGCTGATGCTATAAAGAAGGCCAATATCGTCTATTAGAGCTTAGTTAAGTGTAAAAGAGTTACTTAGAGCGTACTAGCTTCTAAACTCTACGGTATAGCCCACAGCTTTAATATTGGCGTTGTGATTAAATCTACAGTAGATAAGATCCTATAAATTAACCTTTTACTTGTGCTTTGCACTGATTCCAAGTCCTTATATAACTATTTAGTACAACTTGGAACCACCTAAGAAAAGCGCCTAATAATCAATGTAATATGCCTCCGGCAAGCCTACAAACAGAGATAGATTACGGAGGTAAAATAGATTAATAGAGAGGCCAACCCTACTAACGCTATAATAAAGGGAAAGCCCTGCGCGGCTCTTTAATGGCTTATTAATACAAACCGAATTAACCTACAAGTTATAGGATGGGTTGAACAAATGAACTTAGATTTAGCTTAGCGTTAGGTAACTAATTGTAACGATATAGACCCTAAATTTAACCAGCCAATCAGGATTTTCCATCCCTGGGATAGAAAATCGCTATTAGCTTACTTACCACTAGCGCCTTGGCGGCCCTCGCGATATATTAACCTACTACCCCTAACAATTCTTCTTGCAATTATGGACCTATAAAAGGAGCGTGGAAGCTATTGCGTATTAATTGGATCTCTAGCTATTACGTATACGCTGCAAATAAGTCTAGAAGTAAACTTAGCTTTGGAATGTAGATTAGCCTTCTTTTTAGAGTTGCTCTAGTGTCGGAATGTTAGTTATGTGACGTAGTTACGAGACCGCGAAGCGAGGCTAGTTAACCTAACCTTAGAGCAACCCCTTACTTCTAAACAATTAATCATCCAATAATTAACAACGCATACGTATTATACAGTGATATTCGTGCCTGTTGATTAAAGCATGTATACCGACAAAGCCTTTAGTAATAAAATATGTAATATGGCGTGGATCTGAGATCAAATCCACTCCAGATCCCACGTGCCATATCTAAATAGGAATAATAGTTACCTATATAGGCTAGCCCGCCATTTTGGACCCAATTGGTGCGAGTGTTCGCGCCGGTCCAAATAGATCACTGTTAGGAATATGTACCAGAGTAGTGCTAATGGATTCCAGAAACAGAACTAACGGTATAGAATTAAGATGGATGAACACTAAAACCTCATTTTTAGGGCGGACGGTTTTGTTGAGGTGTAGAATGGTATTGAGTAAGTGTTTAACACCATAATCACAAGTCCAACAAAGGTAACGAGTAATTGAGCATGGTAAAGTACGTGGATGATTTTCTCCAGCAATAATATTTATCAAACAGCTCTAACACTGACAAATACAAATCTCATTCCCCTCAGACCGCGGACATGCGCGTGAGATTCAGGTTTTCTACCAATTCCATGCTCAATACACTCTAGTGCCCTTGGTCTTTTAGCTGGCTGTAAAAAAAACAAAAGTAGCTCTTCATTTCTTGTGCTTGTGTTCAGCAATTTTCTCAGTTTCCTTTTGCAGTTGTTTGATAGTTTCTTCCGTCGCGTCGATTTCGTCGCGGTCTGCTTTGATCTATTCCGATTTCCGCATTAGCCGCACAGTTCAAAAAAGTTTCAGGTGTATCTCCAAACAATGGAAATAGGCGGAGGTGTTCATACAATACTCTCACTGTCCGAAGCTAGCGGTTCCTTCCAATGTCCCTTGCCTTCCTTTTGCTTCTTTAGCAGGTCCTGCTTGTGTTCCTCCACCTCTTTTGCGCGTTGTTCATTACCTAAGTTTGAAAATATTAGTGAAAACATTGCATGTTAGATGCAGGTCTCGTAAGATCAAAGGAAGGTTCCCAAGCCCGCGGTGTAGGAGCGTATTTTCCTGGCTCCAGACAGCGGTAGCCTGGAACTTAAAGAAAGCTGCCTATCCAGCCAATTGCATATTCTATCAAGAATAGAGCCTCTCAGCCCGTTGTGCGGACTATTGACGATTGCGTAATGTTGCTAGGAAGAGGGGTTACCATACCAAGCTCTGATTCCTTCACGGACAATCTCCCTGCAGAGGTTTGAAGCCCTGCCCGTTGTGAGGAACGGTATAAGACGAGGCTACTACGTCGCATTGCGAATGTGACGTTTCTGAATGCTGACATGGCGGTGGTTAACTGATGTGGAAGCTTCTACGTCGTTTGCAAAGTGGGACTTAGGTGTCCGAGACTTTCAATGCCTTTTCCGGGCGTAGAGGTGAGATAGGAGCGTGAGGAGCTAGTTAGGCTAATTTAAAAAGCGTTATAGGTATGTGAGGCACTTGAGCGATTGTTTACAGTTTTCGATGGCAAAGGCTGGAGGAAAGGAAAACTGTTTGGCTGTTGATAGAATATATCATGAGCTAAGCTCCAAGGGATGTCGTCATACCAAGACGATTATCACTATTACGTACTAGGCTTGAAGGAGGTGGCACCAAGTTTCAGCTGTTGCGAAGGTCATCACTCTCGAGCATTTGTGGAGGGAATCAAGAATTAAGTGTGATCAAAGCTGTGATTTGAATCCTATAACAAAAAATTTCTACTACCTAATTTAGAGGCGTGTTTCGTAGAATAGTCCGCAAAATAGTCCGATGTCCGGGTAGAAGATCAGTAAAAATGATCCCCTATTAACTTCCTTTGGGGGATATAAAGTCGATCCCAACTGATACAAAAAAACGAAAAAGCACACAATTGACCGCGTAGCCTCATCCCAGCGTACAGTATCGAGAGACAAAGATCCAACATGATGTGATGGAGATATGCACCTGAACCCAAAACCCGACACCGCCGCTGTTTCTCAAAGACTCGCGCCATGGTATACCAGCCCTACGTAAACCCCTGCCCATACAAAAGAAATCTACCCTTTAAAGGGCTCCAAACAAAAGCAGGAGCTGGGTAACGATAAACTTTGCAGAACACCAACGCTACAGAACACCTTTATCTGTAACAGAAATTTTTTCTTTGGAGTCTTGACGATTAAAAAAAAGTAATTCCGAGATGAGACCCTGTATAACACCAAAACATTGCAGACCACCATCATGCGTAACGCTGGAAGACATGTCGGGACCAAATGCGTTCTAATCGATCGATAAAGAAGAAAGATGTTTTCGCTACATCGCAACGCCGTTGCCTGTGATTTAGAGTAGTATCCCCAAAAATGTCGAAGAATATTGTTGCGGATTTGTACAAAACGAGTTGATGAGAGTATGAACGGATCCTCCGGTCGGAAAATCGGGAAGAATATCAAATAGATCCTGGGGTAGCCACTAGTCTAGCAACGAAGCGCGCCGCAATGCAAATCGAATAGAAATCGCTCCGGCCTCCTGCCTGCAGGGGCATTACCAGCGTCGACCCATGAACTGTTGCTGGATCTGCCTGTTTGGTGAGACAGATGGAGGCGGGCTAGCGACAGCTCGCGTGGATGGATCGACTATTGGAATTGCATTGCGGGTTCGTTGAGCTAGTGGCTGGTGAAGTTTAGTTTGCGATGAATTTTGCTGTGGTTGATATCCGGCCGGCGTATATGGATTCGGTGCAGATGATAATACAAAGCTGGGAGTAGGCTGCAGCTGATGCTGAAGAGGAGACGATTCGGGCGAGCCGCTCGATAAAGACGACCGATCAGATCCAGAGGAGTGAATGGATTGAAGCTGTCCATAGCGGATCAGCATCTTATAAGATGTGTATACAGCTAATGCGATACCCGGAAGGACGAGGTATCGAGATGGACAAGACGAAAGCAAAAGCAGGTCAACTTACATCATCTTCAGTGAGTAGATGGAAAGGGCAGAACATCTCGTCGTCCTCTAAGTCGAATGATCTTGCTGCTTCGAAATCCCTTCGAAATGCGGTGATACTCGGTGCTTCTACAACGAACTCCTTGGGAGTGCGAACCTGCCGAAACTGCTTGTGATTGTGAGCAGCCGATAAGCGCGGAGCTCTCCGCGATCGGCCCCCGTGGTGATTATGGGAGGTGTGCGCATTCATGTGCGACGGGTGATGCTGTCCACCGTAGTTGAAGAACTGTGACATGATGGTAGAGGTATTGGAGATGGCAGTTTGATGGAGACGGTCGAGGCTGTCGCAAAATGTGTTCGGGGCTGAGTGCTGGGCGAGTGAGACCGAATTAAGGCGATTGCGGGATTAGTTGACGGGATGACCACAACAAAAGGCGAAACAAAGGAGGCGACTAGGCGTGATAGGCGGAAAAGGGCGCAGAAAGAGTCGCGAAACGAAAGGAAAGCGGCGAGGAGTGCGAGACAGTTCGGATATTACTACTATGTTGTTCGTTGTTTGTTGTTCGGCTTGGTGGGAGGTCGGAGGTGGGTGAGGTAGAGTCGCTGGGAGAGAGGGCTGGCGGACTTGAAGAGGCGGGGATTTGAAGGGAATGCGAATGGGAGGCTAGAAGGCTGAGCCCACTTTAACTCGGGCAAGGGCTTTGCCACTAGCGTCACAGTGCGTCCAATCATGTCCACGGCCCTCGACTAGTTCCTGGTGGTCGCCGGAGTCGTCTGCGCTGGTGCTCAACTCAAGAGCGAAAGCGGCCATTGCTTTTTGCCCCGCTGGGACCCCGAAGCAGCAGCCGACCTGCCAATGCTTCGTGAGTCTTTCTGAACACTGCTGGCTCTTCGAGCGCCGTCTGTGTACCTTCTGCGCTGCCCGCGCTGTCTGCACTCCATCTTCGAACGCTGCCCAGGCGAACAGACACCCGCAGGCAGGGACCAGGCACAGGCATGCCAAACAACTTATGCAGCCAAGCCCGCCTCGACTTGCCCTCTTTCGCTGCGCCGGTGCTCAGCCTCGGACGAGGTTGGCCATCGTGACTGACCGCTCATTTTCCATCATGCACCGCGTGGCTTGGGCGGTTTTGCGGATCGCTGGCCAGCATTACCTCTGCCAAATCGCTTCGAGAATCTTTTGCATGGCCACTTATTTCCTGCTGTGTTGGCAGCCCTTGGTCGATCCGAGTTGCACAACGAACCGCCCGCAGCTGGACCCACTCTAAGCTGATGGAGCTTAATTGACACTGGCACAGCTGGGCATGTCAGACAGGCCCTCGCTCCAACCCCATCCCACCCCAATTGCTGTGGATCACTTAGTCCAGAATTGAAGCCGGCTGCTGTGCGACTTTGGGGGCGCTTCGAGTCTGGAGGGACGCGGATACTTCTCGAGCAATTGACGTCTGTGGTCCTCATGCGCCCTCCCCAGGTACCGCTCCTTGTCTCGACTGGCGCTGGAATGGGGGAACTGGAGACGCAGGGCCAATGGAGATCTTCCGTCGCCGAGTATGTAGAACGTTCCAAGTAAATCTCGAGACCACCATTGCGTGCTACTGCCGCATGCTGTCCAAACGATCGTCATATCCTTCCGCCCCATGTATTGTAGCCACCTGAACAACGTCAAGGCCGGGACTCGAATAAAACGTCCGATGCCATGTGTGAGAAGATATCGGCATGTCCAACGTCTAGGTTCCCCGGGTTGTGTCTGACTGCATTTCATATTGCGAGTGAGAACTTTATTCAATAGCTTCGCTACCTCTTGTACGTCTACTCTCTGGACGTCCTCGGAGCTAAGAAACTCTCTCTACTGCAAGACGCCCTCGATGCTATGCTAAACGCAAGCGCCCGAACGCCGCCAAAACATCTAAATCCCCCCAAACCCCAATAACCTAGAACTTCTTGACGAGCTCATGACCGTGGCCTTCACTTGTCTAGCCCTCTTCCTTTGACGAATCTCGCAATTTGGTCTTTGCATGTCTTATCAGTGAACTGTTCCCAAATCTCATAGAGCGATATGAGCTCCTGCGTGCAGTCCACCACTGCCTCAATATCGACATTACTTTCTGCCAGCCAGTTTACCAGCTTCTGCACCCTGTTTTGGGTACCTGAACCGCTTGAAGACCGCGCATTGCCTAAAGTCTGTAACGCATTAGTAAACCCTGCCGCATGCCCCTGTAGTCCGCTCTGGGCAGGCTTGAGCACTACCGCAAGGAACATCGCAGTGATTGCAATAACGTGAGGAGCATGAAGCAAAGGAAGATCTGTCAAGTAATGGTCATTGATGACTGACCACGCCAGCGCAATCTCCTCTTGGGTCAGCTGGAAGTTGGTCTGGAGTTCTGATAAACTTCGGTAAGGATGATGGATGATGAGTTGCGAGTTCATTTCCGAGATAAGGGTGAACTCGCATTCGCCGATCTTTGATGTATCGTTCACAGGCATATCTGGGAGTCCTCATTAGGCAACGAACGTATTAGGAGAGATGAAAGCTTACCCCAGCAATGCCTGGCTTCCGCTAATACCATTCGGATATGTTGGGGACATTCTTCCATCTTGCAAGCTAAGTATAGTGCAGTAGCTAGAACAAGCGTTGGATTCGTACGCCGAATCTCGACCTTGGTATAGAACCGCCTTACATAGACCTGTGCCGTAGCCAAAGCTTGCTGACGAACTGAAAGCGGCCTTGCCAGCTTAGATAGTTCTATAGACGATCATTTAATTTGCATTTAGGGAGGTAGATTTGAGGTCTTACGGTGATAGAAATAAATACTTAGCAGGCGTCTGTCTGGTAAGGGATATTGCTGTACCAGAGCCCGTTCTGTCTCTTCAAGCCTTCGCCGCTCGTGCGCGAGTTGTTGCTTTGTGAAAGTCCAGAACTTCCGTTGTGTGGAGTCCCAATAGCTGGCCGCCATACCTGCAAAGGAGGGGTGGTATAAAACGAAAGGTAATACTGTGTCTTGCAATTGACATGATACTAAGAAACAAAAAAAAGACTTCAGAGTGAACAAATGATGCACATATTGTGTAGATAGATAATGAGCCTTTGAAATAATTTTAATAGGGAAAGCACCGAAAGATGTCTTGATAGGAAGGAGTGCAGATTTTGGTCGGGTTGGCGGGGGAGATAACTCGGGAGGCTGGCAGTGGTAAGCCGTGAGAGTTTTCTCTTTCACACTCTGTTCTTTGATTTAGAATCAAACCGCTAGCTGACATACAGCCAGGCAAACAAAGGTCAAAAGACAAGACGGCAGCCACAAAGTATACAGCACAGCCTCTAGCAGACTTCAATTGTTCTTTGCTAGCGGTTGACTACCTCAATATCGTAGGGCTGCGCGGTAATTTTCTGGCTTGCGGCCATCGCCGCGGCTAACCACTTTGAACTTCGGCCTGGCCGAAAAAAACGTCTACCAACTTTCTCAGCGTCATCGTAGGCTTCAAAGCCCCACTATCTCTGCACGTCCTTACTCATTCCTATGCTTTCTCTACAACTGAATTGTGAATCCATCGCGCTTCGCTCGCACCGACAGGCTCTCCTTTGTGTGCCTCCGGAGACAGCCATGATAGCCGGGAGATAGCCGCTCCTTACACTGGAGAAGAAGATGGATGTCGAAACCGCGAATGCTCAGGATGCGCGGGTGGAGGCATTGTGGGCAACGCTCGACACGCGAAAGCAAGGCCATTTGGATCTTGCTGGGCTGAAGAAAGGGCTTCGGAAGCTTGATCACCGTATGTCGGTACTTCCGGATTGCCAGTTCAATCGCTAACTAATTGGGATTGCCAGCTCTCAAAAACGCGGATCATTTTCTCACAGATGTTTTAAAGACCGTAGACACGGATGGAGATGGCCGAATTCAGTATAATGGTCAGCAAGTTGATAGGCCTTCTCGTTCACCATAACTTCCGATAACAATCGCTGACCGCGACCTCCAAAGAATTTCGCTCGTTCGTAAAGCATACGGAAAGGGAGCTACTATTGTTATTTAGGAGTATTGACCACAACCAAGATGGCAAGCTGTCAAAGGACGAACTCCAAGCTGCGTTTATGCGCGCTGGATTGGCAGTGCCGAGCTCTAAGTTGGACCAGTTCTTTGCAGAGGTCGATACGAATCATGATGGAGTTATAAGTTTCGATGAATGGCGGTGAGTTGGAATAGCTAAACTATGTGCTATTTAAATACACTAACCGTTGAGTGAAGTGATTTCTTACTATTCATACCAGCCACCACGCCAAACCTAAAAGCAGTGCTGTCATATTATTCTTCCACAATGAAGATGAACCCTGAGGGAGACGTGCAGATCAGTGACGACGTTATTGATGGACTAGGTATAAAGCAGCAATTTCTTAATATTTTCTTTGGCTCTATTATAAGCATCGCAAAAACACCACCCCGACGCCCTCTGCATGTTGAAAGCGTGGAGGTCTTCGACATGTATGGCACTCAACATCAAGTAATTTTGCAGCCCCTCCCGCCCGAAGTAGAAACTGTCGACTTACCGGCTATCGTACCGGATACGGATTGGACCAAATGGGAAAACTTGAAGCCGGTGCTGATTGCGTGTGTTCCTAATCCAGGCTACTTTGTGGCGGGAGGCCTTGCTGGTATCGTCTCTCGCACCTCGACCGCTCCTCTCGACCGGCTGAAGGTGTATCTCATTGCCCAAACCAGCATCGCGCAAGAGACCGTTTCGGCAGCTAAGTCAGGTGCGGTTCTACAGGCTATTAGGCATGCTTGGAGGCCGCTAGCAGATGCCACGAAAGAGCTATGGGAGGCCGGAGGGATACGCAGCCTTTATGCTGGTGAGTGATGGTGCCACTTTCTGAGGATAATCCATAAGCTCATACAACCAGGGAATGGATTGAATGTCATCAAAGTGATGCCTGAGTCAGCCATTAAATTTGGGTCATATGAGGTTTGTAGATCCTAGCTGGGTGGAACGCCCATAATAACCTTTGCAGGCCGCGAAGCGCGTTTTTGCGAAACTTGAAGGTCACAACGATCCGACGAAGATTCAGTCATGGTCAAAATTCGTAGCGGGCGGAATTGGAGGCATGATTTCGCAGTGAGCTGTCGTCAACCCTTCCACTGTTGAATATGCTTGCTCACCTCGACAGATTTGCTGTTTATCCCATCGATACCCTGAAATTGTGAGTCCACATATATAATGAATTTGAGTAATTTCTAATTCGCTACAGTCGTATGCAATGCGAAACCGTGTCCGGAGGCCTGCACGGAAATAGACTCATCATCGCAACAGCGAAGAAAATGTGGCGCACCGGCGGAATCGTAGCTTACTATCGTGGCCTACCAATGGGCATTTTCGGCATCTTTCCGTACTCTGCAATTGACCTCGGGACTTTTGAATACCTAAAACGTGCTGTCGCGAGGCGCAATGCCAAGAATCGTAGTTGTCACGAGGAAGACGCACAGCCTGGCGGATTCATGACAGCAGCTATTGGTGGATTCAGCGGCGCTATTGGAGCAAGCTCTGTGTATCCACTCAATCTTCTACGCACCCGACTTCAAAGCCAAGGCACGGTGCTGCACCCGCGAACCTACACCGGGATAGTTGATGTCACGCGACAAACGATCAAGGGCGAAGGAGTGAGAGGCTTGTTCAAGGGTCTCACGCCGAATCTTCTGAAAGTCGTGCCAGCAGTATCTATCACCTACGTCGTTTACGACAAATCAAAGAAGATGCTTGATCTCAGATGAGGTAACATCACGCCTATGTTGCGCACCACGGCACCTCGAACGAGGAAACTCTTGTAAGTACTAGGGATACCATAACATTTGACCAATAGGGCATTATCCTCTACTATGCAAGACTCTGAACAGAGATGAATTACTTTCCCATCCTTCATCTCGACAAGTCTGCAGCAGAGGCACGACGTCCCGAATGATTGGACTATTATATAGGGGGAGCAGACTATGGCCCTATCTCGTCGCAGATATCTTCTTTGCATCATGCGCTTGGAGCGTGGCATTGGGAAGCGGGAACATTATAGTCCTGCCTTTGTATCAGACGACGACGGCTTCTGGAACGAAGCCAGAATCGATCAGGCGTTTAAGGCGTCCGTAACATACTGTACGGTCCTAGCGGCGCTAAGCCGGGTTGAACGTGTATTAGAACCTTTTCACAATTGCAATTGCTCAATGCCAAATTTGCCTCAGGAATACGTCGTGAAGTAGATCAGTAGGAGATTAGTGAGTCGTTAACATGAGCAGAGATTTATTATTTTTTTGGCCTCTTGAATCTTGTAACTACACAAGAGCAGGTAAAGTACGCTTTCAAATGCTTGCAGATTCCCAAAATGCCAACGAACGCCCAGCTTTGAACGTGGCTCGTGCGAGTGCTTATGATTGCGGCGGATATAGTTACACGTTGGTACAGGAAATGATAGGGTGGGAGGGGTGGTGTTGTCGTCTACTCATTGATCTTGGCTAGCAGCCTATAGGAGGTTAGTGATGGAGAGTGCGGGAGTTAGCAGGATTAAGGGAGAACGTACTCATGGTCCCGGAAAAGGGAGTACTCTTCATCGCCAACCTTAATTGGGCTTCCACCATACTATATCTCTGTCAGCGACCCATGCATTGTCACATCACTCTTTATCGTCTTCTGCGCGCAATCAATGCACAAATCCGTCACCGCCACTTCATCAAAAAACTACCTCTCTTCAAATAATCTCGAGATAGTATCCCTTACCTGAGGAATCAACACCTTATCACCTGGCTGCACACTGCACTGGATCCTCTTCCCATCCTTGTCGAATCCGCCAGGGCCCACGGCGAGCACTTTGGCCTCGTTGAGCTCCTTGACGGCGCTCTCGGGCAGGAAGATACCCCCTGCAGTTTTGGCCTCGGCCTTCGCACGCTGCACTAGCACGCGGTCGAGAAGGGGAGCGAGCGAGCGGATGGACTTAAGAGCGGTGGTCTGAGATACTGATTAGTTCGAATTCCTGGGGAAATGGGACACGGAAGCTTACCATTTTGAATGTGGATGAGGAATGAAGGACGATTGCGCAGAAATTGGAGGGCGAGTTGTTACGAGTTGGAGAAATGAAGGTCTTGGAATAGCTGTGGTGCGGTGAATGGAATTTTGCGGTTGAGAAAATTCCAGAAGCCATGCCAAGTCTTGTGCAGGGGGTTAGCTTCCGATTCCCGACCTCGGGAGAGCTGCGGCCAGAACACCGCTGGTATACAACTCAAGATCAAGCTGGCAATTATTATTGGATGTGGAGCAGGGCTGGCCTTCTTTTGACAAGAGAGCTTTGCACGCCTCGCAATGCTGCTACTTTGAAATATTTTAGTCAGGCGGCTGGGGAGCAGAAGGCTCCTCCCGTGAGTCTTGAAGAGTTTTGGGAGGCTTTGGGTTCAATATGGCCGTCCACGAAGAATGTGAAATCACGGAGGTTTGGTAAGTGGTGGGCTTTCTTTCGTAGGCAAAGCTTCTGGGAACCTCAACTTATGAAATATAGGCCTTGCAGTGAGCGGTGGAGTAGATTCCATGGCTCTGGCGAGCCTCTGTGCAAACACCTCTCACACTCGTGGCGATTTCCCCGAGTGTGTAGCCTTGATTGTTGACCATAAGAGCCGTCCAGAAAGTACTGAAGAGGCTCTGTGGGTTGCTCAGCAATTGTTAAGGCATGGTGAGTTGCATTTGGGGTTACAGCTGTTGTGTCACATGGTAGCTGACAGTGTACCCTCTAAAGCTGGCATGAACTCGCACATTCTCCCACTCCAGTGGTCCAAAGGGATCAACCCAAGCGAACTGCTGAATTTCGAGACTCAAGCACGAACTCTTCGTTACCAAGCTTTGGGAATTGCCTGTCGTGATCATGGGCTCCACTCCCTCCTGGTTGCCCACCATAGCGACGATCAGGCTGAAACAATCATCACGAGACTTATTCAAGGGCATGTAAGATCAGGACTGCGGGGAATCCAAGCCATCAAAGAAATCCCTGAGTGTTTTGGGCTACACGGCGTGCATGAAAGCGGGGGACTGGAAGACATGCGAGGCTCCGTATCCGAGCGAAAATCTAACCTTCCCATGGAAATAGAGACCGGCGGGGTTCGGATACTGCGTCCGCTGCTTCAGTTTAGTAAGGAGAAGCTCATTTCCACATGTCTTGAGAACCAAATGCCTTGGGTAGAGGACAATACAAATCAAGACAAAACGCTTACTGTGCGCAATGCTATCCGGCACATTCTCCAACACCACCGTCTACCCGCCGCTCTTAGGAAGGACGAGCTTGTCAGCCTGTCACTTCGTATGCAACATAGGCTAGGCCAAAATATGGAAGTGGCCGAAGAGCTTTTCGATTCTTGCGAGCTAAAGTTGGATGTGCGATATGGAACTCTGAGTGTCCGTTTTTCAGAGAAGGCGTTCGGGTTTTTGGAAAGTGACTCTAGCATTGCGAGAACGGTGGCTGCATTGCTCCTTGGACGCTTAGCTGAAATTGTTTCTCCCAACGAGACAGTGTCCCCGCGAAAGCTTGACACTGTGATTGATACACTTTTTCCAGCGCTGAGGACTTCTAATACGCTCGAGAGACCATCGCCAAATGGTTTCACTGCTGCTGGGGTCCAATTTCGACCTATTGTGGACCAAGGTCGGAGTCCCTTACATCCCAAGCCATTCACGCCTCAATACAATTGGCTCCTTTCTCGTCAACCTTATCGTCTGAACGAACTTGCTTCAACAACTATAAACTCTAATAAACTAGGGAGCGATAATGCTTCAGATGCCGCTCGTACAAGTGATGGATTCCAACTCTTTGACGGCCGATTCTGGATTCACATCATTAACCCTTCGAAACGTACCGTGATCATACGGAGTCTTCGGGAGGCTGATATAAAACCTATGCGAAAGGCATTGATGAACCCGACAACGAGAGCTAACCTGAACCGATTTAATTCTTTAATCGCCGCCATAAAGCCGGCTAACATCCGGTGGACATTGCCTGCACTGGTTATGGTAGGCGATACTGGAAAAGAGCATGTTATTGCGCTTCCGTCTCTAGGGTATAGAATTGGTAGTCGAGCGCAAGAACACGAAGTGCGTTGGGACATCAGATATAAGAAAATTAAAGGAGGAACCCACGATCTCGACAAGGTCATCGTTCACTCCCCTTCAAGATCTAAGGCGTCTGTTAACAGCTCGGGAGCTTCGGTGATCGGAAAACCGAGATCAATGGAACTCGGAACCTAAGTCTTTCCGAGCGCCACGGAACGACTACTCCACAATGTTTCAATTTTTGACATATCAGGCGGAATGCAGGTTTCAGCACCCTGCTCGCATCTAGAGTGTTTACTTTTAGTGATCTGCCTCCCAACGCAGGGAACGCCCCTCTATTCCAACTATCCTGGCTCATCAAATCGGGAGAAGTCTAGTACGCAAGCCTTATCTGCCCATCGGGTATATCAAAATAGCATGGCGAACCTCTCACCGATCAGGGAGTTAATGTTTATCGTTTGAATAGTGCAGACTAAGGGTTGCTGTTACGGACCCTCGCTCCGCCCTCCTGTATTGTACATCAACCCTTCGGCTCGGCGCGACTATAGCACTGCCACCAAAAGATAGGATGTATATAATATGAGTGATTCCTCAGCGAATCTTGAGTCCAGGCTGGTTCTAAGCAGATGTTGAAAATTCAAGTTCAGGATTAAATCGTGTTGATTTCGTACTCCGGCTACCGCCTGTCCTTATCCCCAGGGCCTCCTGTGACAGTATCGTCTACACGGTCTCAAAGCACGCAGAGGCCCAGAGGACCAGGACGAGCACGCCGGGATCTATTCAATTCGTTAGGTTGTGGTTAGCCGGCAAAAGGGCCGTTGGGTGAAGTATGCTACGTCATGGCCATATATCATAAACCACTCGCTCGTCCGATGGTAGCAATCGTCGCTGTGAATGAGTGAACAGCGGTCTCCGTTTCCATCCATGTCCAACCAAAAGCCGCCTGCTTCCCTGAAGCCAGACTCCTTGATGCCATTAGGGTATTCCTTGAACCCAGCCAGTTCTAAAACAGTTCCAGAGGAAAAAACCACACGCTAGTGCTGCCTTGTCCCATGTTCACGCCCAGTAGCTCCCAATCAATTCAAGAGCGCTCCAACTCTTGTTTACCCTGGTTGCCTGGGCACATGCAGTCATCCCTCAGTTCCCGAAACACGCGCCATTTTCGCCGTTTTTTCACCGGTTTTTCACCGGTTTTCACCGTTTTGTCGCCGTGCTTTTCGCCAATGCATAAAAGCGAACACCGTGTACGCCGTCCAAATCGTAAGAAAAAACATCAAAGGCTCGAACCACTTTGTGTTATCATTGCTGTCGTAAGCCGTAAGTCACTTTCTTGTCATCCTCAGCATTTGCCTTTACCCACGTCACAATTTCGTGTCCTGACGGTTCGAGTCGCTCAGCCGGCGGATCGGATTCAATGTCACCCCACCCCCTGAGCTGCTCCCGCCAGCTCCGGCACTCCCACTTCCGCTTCTGCTTCCGCTTCCACTTCCGCTCCCGTTTCCACTAGCTCTGCTCGCACTGCTGCTTCCGGCCGCTGAGCTCGAGCCTGGCCCGCCGCTTCGATTCTGCGCCTGGAGACGTGCGCTAGTCAGCCAGTGCAGCTGCATGCGCATTGAGTTGATGGCCGCGTTGGCGTGCAGCATCTCGTCCTTGACGCGCTGATTCTCGTTGATGATCATCATGTTTGTGCGGCCCTCGAGATCAGTTAGAGCATTGGCGATGCGGCTGACTTCATCGCGGAGAGACTCATGAAGGCTGAGCAGGTGGTGCGTGGAGCTGTCGAATGGAGGCTGAGGCGGGTGGCCAGCTGCTGCTGCTTGATCTGTCTGAGATGCAGGCGGAAATGCTGGGGCTGGAAGACGAAAGTCGGGAGTCCCTGGAAGTGGCCCGGGTGTGTAGTCCATAGCGTTGGGATCCAGTGGATTGGGTACCGGGCACGGCTCATTTGGATTTGGGTTAGCGGGGTAGAGCATATTATGAATACTTGATAAGCCACCTTCAAGGATTTCGACCTTGCGCTGGAGAAGCTTTTGCTGGGACTCGTGTTCGTCTAGACGTGCCTTTTGAGATTGGAAGAATGGTGCCATAGTTGCCATAGGACAGATCGTGACGTGTTCAACGACTACAGTGCGCTCGTGGGTGAAGGAGCAGCCACAGACTGAACCAGGACACGTGACAGTAGCCTTCGGGCAGACATCTTTAAGATGAGATGGTAGATCATGGCGAAGGATCTCTGTGAAGCAGCTGGAACAGTCAGTCATTCGATTGGGGCAGATCTGCCTCTGATGATCCTGGAGAAGATGTCAGTTTGAGAACAGGATTAACTAGAAAAAAACATACCTCGAGATCTTTCTTCATCATTGACGTGTGACAATGTTCACAACTGACAGTGTAATGAAGGCAGCCTTTGTGGAAGTCCTTCTGCAGAACGCCCAAGCGGCAATCGGGAGAAGCACATTCAACCTGAGCATGGTCACAGTACAGCTCGACATGGTCTTGAACATCGCTCCGTTTGTCCGCCCACGTGCACCCAGCCTTAAGATTCGGGCACCTGACACGCAGCTCATCTAACATGCTGGTTAGGATTCTTGGGACGGGAAGAGGCTCCTTGTTGAGGTCTACTCGGCTTCGGCATGTAGGACAGGTTTTGGGGGCTGGGCCTTCCTGAGCAGCAAATGCTTGCTCCACACAGTCATTGCAGAAGACGTGATCGCAGGCGAGGCGGACGGCTTTATCGAAGGGACAATGGCAGATGAGGCAGACCAGGTTGCTGTCGCAGGGCTCGAGGTACTCAAGGGTGCGTACGTCGACTGGAATCTTTCTATGTCGGTTGATTCGACGCTTCGACGAAGGTGAGTTGGAAGCCCTCAGAGCTAATGGAGAAGGTGAATTAGGAGGGCCACCGACCACAAAATCAGAGGGCTCAGGGCGATGTGCGACCACTGGAGAGCTGAGAGCAAGGGGAGCAGTGCTTGCTGGTAAAGACTGGAAGGACAGAGCTGATTCAGCTCTGCTTGAGGCCCGAGACAGTCGTCGCGACGGGATGGAAGACATGGTGGTGGTGAGCCAGGAGATGGCTGTCGGGCAGAAAAGCGAGGGAGGAGGGGGATTATATAGCAAGGAGAGAATCAGGGCGAGATTTCATAATGTTGTGCAAAGCTATGGTGGTGGAGTTGAATAAGGCGAGGGATTGTTGTCAACCTCGAACGTCGTACAAATCGGAATGCCAGCACGGGCCGGCTCCGAAACCACTCAATTCCTCCACCCCATACCTCAGCCATCTACCTATTCTGTTTATAGCGGCCCCTACCAAGCCGTCCTCCTCTCCTTTTGCCTGAACCATCTTCTTTGTACCGCTTTTTGCTCCCTGCCAACTAATATTCCTCTAACTCGGCTTTCGTCTAACCGCCATCCCCACACCTCACAACCACGCCGTAATCATGTCGAGGACAAACCCCTCCCAGTTATTTCTCCTCGCCGATCATATCAAACTTTCCCTACTAGAAAGACAGCGAGCAATCTCTCTAAACCTCTCGCCGAACTCGCAAGATGGCCAAATATCCCGCTCGCTCGACTCTTTCCGCTCAGGCATCGAAGCGCTGGAAAGCCAGCTGGAACACTCACCAGACGCGTACGTTGTCTCTCTCTCCTCTAGTACCTCCAGCCCCGCAGCTTCAAAGCCCAAGCTCACACTCTCCAGCTCGCTCCAAGACCAGCTCTCCACCCTCAACACACAGCTCACAGACCTAACCACGCAATTCGCCTCCAACGGCGCCAACCCCTCCGCCACCCTCACCTCCCCAAACAACGCCTCCCTCTCCCCTGACTTCGCCGCAGCACAACAACCGCCGTCCCAGAAAGGCGTCCGCACATCCCAGACCTCGAGATCCGTCCGCTTCACCGACAACCCAGCCGCCTCCTCGCCGCCAGACCCGAACCGCGCCGCGCTCTTCCCCTACCGCGACGACCCGGACGACGCGGGCCCCCCGGACCACCACGAGCTCGACAACCAGCAGATCCACACGTACCACGCGCAGGTGATGCGCGAGCAGGACGCGCAGCTGGACCGGCTGGGCGAGTCGATCGGGCGGCAGCGCGAGCTCAGCATGCAGATTGGCGACGAGCTGGACGGGCAGGTGCTGTTGCTGGACGAGGTCGATGAGGGAGTGGACCGGCATCAGGGACAGTTCCGCAGGGCGCGCGGACGGCTGGAGAGGGTGGGGAGGAAGGCGAGGGATAATTGGAGCTTGACGGTTATCGTGGTGCTGATTGTGGTTTTGGTGCTTCTTATTGTCGTGTTGAAGTGAGCTCCGGGGGGGAGAGGGGGGTTTGGGTTGAGGAGTAGGCGGCGTTTGGGAGTATTAGGGATTTAGCGGTCGGGTTCGCATGTACAGTGTGGCTGGCTGTTTTGCGCGTAGATACCGTGCCATGTTCGGGGTATATGTGGCTGCATTTCTTTTTTTCTCCGTAAATTCGTCTTGGAATTCGCTCTTGAACTGCTCTTGTTAACACCGTGCCCAGGTCTGAGTTCCCGCACCGCTTTCAAGTCTATTACACAGGCACATGAGTGACGAGAGGGACCTGTTTACACACAATACCTCAGTCACCGCAACAATTGAGTTTCATTGCAGTATCCTAACGCGAAAAGCAGTCATAAGGCAGTGGCATCCGCTCTACACGTTTCTCCGAGCCAAGAAAACCCACCGCAGTCATATCAGCATTACTTCCACAACACCAACCCTCCCCTCCAACCCACTCGTACACCACCCAAACCCACCCCTTCTTCCCATCGCCTTAATACCCCGTCCCTCCATACCCGCCATACCCCCCTCCATAACCCCCGTGCTGCTGCCCTGGCGCATTCGGATCATGCTGCTGCTGCCCCTGCTGCTGCTCCCCCGGCGCGCCATACCCAGGATACGGATAGTCCGTCTGGCCAAACTGTCCCTGGCCCTGCGGCTGCTGATACGGGACCTCGTAGCCCTGTTGGAACGTGGTCGGCATGGCGTACGCCGGCTCGACGCCCTGGCCGCCGGCGTACTGACCGTGCTCGAACGCCGCACCGTGGTACGGGTCGCCGGGCTGCCCGCCGGCGTACTGGCTCTCGTACGGCTGGAAGGATCCCCAGTGCTGCGTGTGCTGCTGCTGCTGCTGTTGCTGCTGCTGCTGGGGTGCGGGGCTGTGGCTGTGGCTGCTGTAGCTGTCGCTGTAGCCGGGCTGGCTGTAGGGCTCGGGCTCGACGTCGCGCTTGTTGAGCAGGGCGAAGGGCGAGCTGCTGCTGCTGCCGCTGCTGCCGCCGCTGCCAGTCAGCTTGCCCAGGCCGGGGATGCCGGGGATGTTGAAGCCGCCGGAGGCAGGGCCGTGACCGCCTGCACCTGGCTGCCCGCCGTGGGTGTGGTTGTCGCCGCCGCTGTGGTTGCGGCCCTCGCGCACGCTGTCGGAGCTCAGGATGTTGTTGAGCGAGCGGCCGCGGTCGGTTCGACCGTCGACCCAGCGCTTGACGACGTCAAACATGGTACGGTGCACCTCGCACGCGCTGTCGCGTAGCGCCGGGTGGTGGAAGACGCGGATCACGTCGTTGAGCACCTGGTCGACGGGCACGTCCGGGTGGTCCCACGCGTAGATGACGCGCGGCGCGACGTACTGCAGGATGGCGGTCGCGACCTGCCCCGCGGGCTCGTTGAGGATGTTGGAGAAGTGGTCTTTGGAGAGCAACGAGTGTGTCGGGTCCGTGCAGTAGGGGTCCGTCCACGGCTCGTACTGGTGCTTGCCTGAGCTCTCCACGACGGCGGAGCTGCCGAGCTTCAGTTGCTCCGAGGCTGCGTTGATGATAGGCTGGATGAAGGGCGCGAGGAGGGATAGCACGAACAGCGTGACTCGCTCGGTGATGGTTTCGATCAGTTTCTCCAGGCCGGGGATCTTAGAGACGATGGCGGAGATCGAGCGCACGACCTTGTCCCGGAATGCGAGGATAGGGTAGATCTTGGGGATAATTGTCGAGGGGTCAAGATTAGGGTTCATGCCTGGAATACCGGGTCCAGGAGGCCCACCCACGGAACCCGGTGGTGCGTCGAAGGTTTGAGGCTGCTGGTGACTCGAAGCGCGAGAGTTGCTGTAGGGGTCATGATCTACCCCGCGCGAATTAGATGCCGCTTGAGCGTCTGAGGCGGCTTGCAAAGCAAAGGCTTCTTGGCAGAGTCCACTGGTGCCAGGGACTTTGGAGAGGAGGTCAGTCAGACCTGACACGCCTGCAGAGCCGCCAGAGGTAGACTTGGTGTTGCTAGAGGAGGCATCGCCAAGCGCAGCATTCATCTCGTCGATTTCGGATTGCGTGAAGTGATCAGTGGCTTCCCCAAGGACTGAGTGCAAGAAGTCCACACCTCCAAACGTTCCGGTTACAAGAGGGAAAATATGCTTTCCATGTACGTTGAGCTGAGTTGAGCTGCCGGTGTGCGGGAAGACATTTGTGAAGCCAAGCTCGCGAAGAGCGAGTTCAGTGTAGTTGGTGTGGGCTCCAAAGTCTTCCAAACAGTGGAGACCTTGGCCCAAACAACGTAATGCCTCGCAGAGATCTTCTTCGCGTCCGCGAGACCCTGACGGGCCATGGGTGTACATACGCCCATAATGGATGCTCCGAGAGAAGGAGAATTTGATGTAGCCGGCTGAAGTAGCCCAGCCGCCGTACTCATTGGCGATGTAGTTTTTCATGCCTGGAACATATTAGAAAATAGCTTTAGAAAAACTATAGTACACCACGGTTTAGAAATCCATATTAGGCTTCAGAATAGACTCACCAGTGTTAGGATCAACAGCTAGTTCTTCACGAGAAACTGGTCCACGCAACCGCGGGTCATATTTCCTCGCATCCATGTTATCTGCATAATCTTTTGGGTTGTCGATATGCTCCTCAGGCCTATAGACACCCAACCGCTCACTGGTAACCTCAAACTCGGCAGTGGCATAGCCAAACGACATGAAAGCAAGGACCCAGACAAGGATGCGGATGGTATCTGCCTGGACGCCCTTTAGGGTGCCAACATCAACTGCCTGCGAATAGTCGCGCAGCCAGTTGCCAAAGTAGACGCGCTTGATCATCATGGAAGTCCACTTGTGGCCGCGCAGACATGCGACGGTTTTAAGCATGTCCTCAATATCGCCATGGCGCCAGTTGTGTCCTTCGATCTTTGAAATGGATGCGATATTCCCAGCGCCAAAGGCATGAGCGGGGGATGGAAGTAGCACTAGGAGAGCTACGGCGAGAAGGAAAAGGTATTTAGAAGACGGCATGTTGGAAGACGACGAAGAGGGATCCTAGGGATTGATTGCCCGTAGATAGGAAAACCAAGCAAGACGAGGGGTGGTTAGAAGCTGGAGCTGACCGTACACGCTAGTGGTCGGCTGGTGACGTTGGGCTGCGGCGGTGCGTCTATCACTTCTCCCAGGGTAGGTGTTCATGATTAAGAACGGAAAATGTCAATGTATAATAAGACAGAATAAATTCCCTGAGCTCCTGCAACTCCAAAATATCAATATTGCGAATTCCAAGCGCTTCCTCGAGAGGGCATGGCGAGAGTCGCGGACGCCCCTCTTCCACATGAGTGGCTTCTTGACTCGCTCGATCCTCTGCCCCTCCACCCCTCCATTAGCGTGCAGGGCGTCTAAGCCGCCTTCGCCCGATGTTAGTACAGTACGGTATTAGTTAGCTGCAGTTCAGCTCTCTCTAGCCGCCAACTACCGGAAGTCCATCCTTGCTTGGTTTGCTTGATGCGAGTCCTCCATAAGGCAGATGGGCGTAGCTCAGCCTCCTCACGGCTGGCTGCTGCCTTCCAAGAGTCAAGGCTTCTCCCACCATCAAAAGGCGCTTAATCTTCTTCCCACTCGCAAAGAGCCTTTTCATTTCATTCCTCACTAAAAACCTCCACCAGTACTCTACATCCTACTTTCCATCCCGAAAGTCATCTCAACACAAGGCGTGAGGCTGCACTAGTGGGCCCTAAGCGACTACATTCGCTGCCTCTTTAGCCATGGCCCATTTGCCTCTAAAAGAGAATGCATCCACTTTAACTGCCGCAGTCGATTCCCTCGCCATCAATCCGAGGGTTGAAGCTAAGTCGGGTAATGCTCGGCCACAGCTGTCTACTAGATTTATCGATTTTAACCCAGAGATTGATGATGATGTATCGAGCTGTGGGTCGTGGGAGTGCGTGTCTGAAACTGGAGATGAATTGGATGCCTCCAAAGCAGACACCCCCACTCCAACCCCCAAAGACAATATTGACTACGAGAGCTTCTTAAGAGCCGCTGATAAGGGAGATGTCGATGCACTAAAGGCCTTTCTAGATGCCGGAGCAGATATCGAAAAAGAGTCCGTGAGAGATTGGACGCCGCTAGTCCTGGCTATTCTTGGACACCATGTCGAAGCAGTAAAATTTCTTCTTAGTAGAGGAGCTTCAGTCTCCCATCGGGCAAGGACCTTGCCGCCATTGGTTCATGCTCTCACTAAAGAGGGAACTGAGCTGATGCAGTTGTTGATCGACCACGGCGCTGACCTGAAATCTCTCTCTGGCAAGGACCATAAGAATGCACTTCATTGGGCCGCATCCGAGGGGATGACCGACGCTCTCGAACTCCTACTTAAAAAGGGCATGAGTATCGAAGCGAAATCGAAGCGAGGATGCACTCCATTACTCCTATCAGCCGATTGCGGACACCCCGAGGTTGCTGAAATCCTCTTGAATCATGGCGCAAACCTGAACGCCCGGAGCGAGAATGGTGGCACTCCGCTCATTTGGGCGGCATGCCATAACCATGTCGAAACTGCGAAGGTCTTCTTAGACCATGGAGCGGACATCAACGAAGCTGACAATTTCGGGCACTCGGCGATATTCCTTGCAGCTCACTTTGGTCACCTGGAAATGACCAACTTTCTACTGGAGAAGAGAGCAAATGCCCATATTTTAAGTACTAAGCCCGAAGGAATGACCGTCCTACATGCTGCTGCGTGCGATGGCCATGCCAAGGTCGTTCAGCGATTGATTGACCACGGATGTGATCCGGAGATCAAGACAGCCATGGGCGACACAACCCTTGATATGGCCCTCGTGGAACGAAAGGAAGAGGTGGTACAAGTTCTCTTGGAAGTCATGGGTGGACCGGATCATCCGAAAAATAGCGTCGCGCTCCAATTTGCCATGGCGGACAGCCATCCCATGGTCAAAACGATCATTGCTATAACTGAACTATGCTACCCTCGCATCAAAGATACAACCCCTGCTAACAAATATGAGTGGATTTCCTGGGTCATCGAAGAAGGAGGCTCGCTTCTAAGGATGCCAGCATTGAGGAAAATGCTGCACTACGCGCTAGAAGAGCACAACTTAGAGATGCTCAAATCACTGATTGATCAGGGCTGTGATGTTGATATGCAGCTCGAGTCCACCTCCACTCCACTCTGCTATGCAGTTAAACATAGTAATATTCCTATGATCGAGTTGCTTCTCGACTCAGGCGTTGACATTGATGCCTTCCATGGAGAAGGATACACCGCACTTGACGAAGCTATCTTCAACATGAAAGATGCCAGGGACACTGAAGTAGTGGACATTTTGCTCAAACACGGGGCTAAGATCAATCGCGGAAAAGATCCCGGGCATACTGCTCTCTCTCTGATTCTCCTGCGAGACGCTGACTGGAACGAGCTTGCCCTTCGAATGGTCGAGTCTGTGCAAGATATTAATGAGGATAGAGACTCTATGGGCAGCACTTTGCTTCATGTCGCAACGCTTCGAAACAGGAAAGATGTTGTCGATTTACTCCTGAGTAAAGGTGCAGATTTAGAAAGCAAGGATCAGTTTAACGTCACGCCTTTCCTCCTAGCTTGTCAGCACAGTCATGAGATGATACCGTTCCTCCTGGAGAAAGGGGCTGACATAAACGCGGTTTACCGGGCGGATGCACACGCACTACATGCAGCCGCTGCTCAAGGCAACGTGGAGGCCCTGAAAGCCCTCCTAGATCGTGGTTTGAATATCGAAGAGTTGACGGAGAAGGCATACACACCCCTTACGTGTGCCCTAACCTGGGGCCAGGAAGCCGCTGCACTGCTTCTCATGGAGAGAGGGGCTAACATCAATCTGCAAACCACAAAAGGAGTCACCCCGCTCCACTTCGCCTGTAAAAACAACTTGATCGTAGCCACCCATGAACTCCTCCGCCGCGGCGCAAAAATCGACGTCCGCGAAAAGGAGGGATGGACTCCGCTCCATGACGCGTGTGCCACGGGATCTCCAGCCATCGTCACGGCGCTTCTGGAAAGGGGCGCGGACTACGAGGCCGAGCTGCCGAATAAGGACAGACCCCTCCACGTGGCGCTCATCAACGAGCGGGAACTGATAGCCCGGGTGCTGGTCGAGCACGCCGGCGCGTCCATCACCACCAAGGCCTCCGGGGGGCGCTCCTCGCTGCATTTGGCGTCCGATTACAACCTCTCTGAGTCTGCGAATCTGCTGATCGACAAAGGCGCGTCCACCGAGGAGGTCGACGAGGATTCGTGGACCCCGCTGTGCTGCTTTGGCGGCCCGGACGTCGTTAAGACCCTCATTGCGCGTGGTGCCAACGTCAATTATAAGGACCGCGATTGCTGGACGCCGCTGCACCAGGCGGTGGAGAATGATCACTTCGAGGAAGCCAAGATGCTGTTGCATGCAGGCGCGGATATGAGCGTCAGGACCACGGACGACGGCATGACGGTGCGGGAGAGAGCAGAGGACAAAGAGGACAAGGAAGTCGGGAAGAACTTCGTGAAGCTGCTTGATGAGTTCGAAGAGTTCCGCAGGCAGAAGGCCGAACACGAGAAGTCTTTGCCAAAATGAAGGGGGGTGCTTCAAGTGGCCTAAATTATCGAATACGTATCCTTCGCGCGGCTTTTCGGTTATGTTGTCGAGAATTCAAAAAGGTAGGTTCTTCCGTGGTGCTTAGGAATAATAGGATCGAACTCGTGTGTCGAACTCTACGCTCGGTTCTTTTCACTTACCCTGCTCAATTATCTTCGTGGCGCATTTCTGGCTAGGTTATATTTTCTGTGGGATAAAGTGGAGTTCACTCGCTCAGTTGTTTTCCGGCTCACGATGTTATGCTAATCATGTGGGAGGATTTTTGTCTTTATAGTGTATTACGATCGATAAATTTAGCTTAGCGAATTAAGTTTCATCATAATAATAGGATTCTATGGTGCCCTGTGAATGGATACAAGTCATGATTGTCCGGGTTATCAAATTGGAGTGAAAATAAAGTCATGCGAACTTGATTTTATTCCTGTGACTTCTTGGTGAATCGCTTCCGAATTAAAGACGTAAAGACAGCCGGACTGTGGTTATAATTTCGAAGAGTAAAAGTTTAAATGGCACTTAGGCAATTAGAGAAATGGGGAAAGTCCGCAATGTATATTTAATTTCAGGCATATGAAATAATCTAGTAATTCTGCACCTATGTATTTCTTTTATAAAATACCAGTCTTAGAAGAAAACGAGAGTCTTCTAATAGAAAGATATAAACATTAGGAAGGTAAAATAAGCGAAATCAGTAATACTGTAAAGAGAAAATTTAAAATATATAAGGCGCTTCGTACGCCTGAGTATGATATTATTTCTAGTATTAATAAAGTATTTTAATAGATAGGATAGGAATAGCTACTAGAAGTAGCTAATAGTAGTAGGTTCTTTAGAAGGAGGCAACTCCTATTAAGCTTTTAGTAGATAGATAATAGGGAGTAAAAGTATAAGGTAAGGATATAGATAGGGAGCTCAATAATGGAACAATAGGGTATATTATATAGACAGACAAATCCTTAAGGGAAAAGGAGGAGTCTATATACGAAGTAAGGAAGGGGTTTCCCTGGGCACGTATAGCGTACGTGCCTTATAGGTAAGTCATAGTCCTTTGCGAAATATCGTGAACTCAGTAAGCCCGCGTATCCTTCACCACTATCAAAACGATACACCCCCTATAGCCACGCTAATAGCTCTATATTTTACAAATAGAGTCCTATTTAATAACTCTATTCTAGGGCCACAAAATAAGCCCTTATTTATATAGTTTGGGGCTATTTTAGTAGAGTTATAGGGGGTGCTTTTTTTTCGGGGAGGATAGTCGGATTAGAAGTTTATACGGGCTTGCAGCCCTTCCCTCCTCATCGGTTCGTCTCTCTCCGTATGAGGTATTGCCATACCTACTCTTTACCATATCGTCCTCTTCCATCGACTCTCCTATGACTCATGCCCGGCTTGCCTGCTCCCTACCGTACACCTGGGCAATAGCCTTACAAATGCCTAATGACGCGATTTTTAACTAAATCGAAATTAATTTTAACTGTAGGCCGTTATTGGCTAATTTTGGCCTAATATCTATAAAATATTAGGTCGTCTCTCTATAATGAACTTTTAGTAGTATTTTAAGCCGTCGTGTTTAAGCAATTCAACCGCGAGTATAGGGGATATTATCGGAGCTGGTAACAAACGTTGGAAAAGTGCCTCAGACGCAATTCCGGTGGTGCACCACGAATGTGGTTGGTCATTCGCTCGCGGGCCGATTGACTCCGCACCAACGGAATCGCGTCTGAGCTTGCTGAGGTAAGATGTTTGACATGGATGTCTATGGAATAACTGATTGTCCGAGCTCGCGTCTCCTAATCCTTACCTTTCCTATTTCTGTGCCTCAATCAACATACATTTGTGACTCACTTCATCCATGGCTTTATACACCGCCAATATGCTCTCGTTCAGGTTGACAATTGCTCTTGAAATTGAACCAGACACTCACAATGGAATCTTTTTCAATCCGCCTTACCCAAACCGCTGACCTCCCCTTGATCCAAGCCATTGAAGTGGCTTCCTGTCAAGCCTTTCGCGCTCTGGGAATGAGTGCAATTGCGGATGACCCTCCACTATCTCTAGAATCTCTCATGGTGTATCACCAAGCGGAACACGCCTGGGTGGCCGTGCCGTCTGGAGACGAAGACAAGCCAATTGCGTACATCCTGGTGTACGTCGTGCACAATGATGGGCTTGAAGGCTGGAGATGCGCGTTCATACACCAAGTCACCGTTTTGCCAAACTACTCTTGCCGAGGCATTGGGAAAGCATTGATCGAACACGTGGCGGAATGGGCCAGGAAAAACGGAATGAGGGCGCTGGATCTGACAACTTTTGTGGATGTTCCATGGAACAAGCCATATTATGAACGGCTTGGCTTCCTAGTTGTGGATGAAGAGACATTGCTATGCAATCATGCGGTCGGTTTGAGACGCGTCATCTTGTGTGAGAGGCAAGACAAAGTCTTGGGAAATTGGCCTAGGGTTGCGATGAGGAAGGCTCTTGACAATTGAAGAACCCTGTTGTCGCAGCAATCCTAGTTACACGACTAGCTCTGCTTGGCCATGAGCTTGAGGTTATGGAGAGGTATACAAAAACAATCAGCTGCAGATATGCGGAAATGTATGCTGTCGATATGAAAAGAGTGTATGTCTTAGTAATCTTGCGAAGGTGATGAATTATGGAGGCGGCTCGGCCTAAGAAATCTGTCGTAGCTCTCTCTGAGGCTGTGGCCGGAATTGAGGAGTAATTTTGCTGAGGACAATGTAGCACTTCTTCAAATTTCCAAACCTGTAGTCTCGGCGCATCTTTGCACATGGCAGCTAGAAATCTTTTCTTGGAGTTGAAGGTTTCTGCCACTTTAAGAAACTCAATCTAGGGTCAATGTCGCGCACTATGTTGCGGGCTAGATTTCTGGATAGCAGGATGGCGGTTGGTGCGGGGAATGCTTGATGCCTCTACACAAGGTTGCTTTTGCATCCGCTTAGGCTTGAAGCCGGCATAAACATAAATTTGACCTTCATCGGGAACGCATTAAAGATAGCCAAGGGAAGCTTTATCTCATAGATCAGACCCTTCGTGGATCGTTGTGCATTGGCACGAATGGTCTAAGAGCTTATGGTCCTAGCTTCAGTAGTAACGAAAGTTTTAAAATCTTTACCTTACTGTAAAACTTATATACTTTTCTAAGTCCACTTATCTCTGAAATACCATAAGTTAAAAGCTCTTTATCTTCTTTATCATCTTTATATTATAGTAATATTATAGCTCCGTAAGAACCCACGAAGGTCATATCTACTTCATATGGCTCTCTATTATGAGGCGGATCTTCCCCCCTCCTATGAGATGCGACAGTGCAATGAGTACATGAAATTTGGCTTGATGGGTGTTACTGTTCTCTATTCGTCTGGTGGTTATGGTAAGCGTATTCCCTGTAAGACCCACAACCATGGAAAAGATATTACCAAGACACCCTACCCTCCAGGTTTCGTTGAGATAGCCCTTACTATTTTACGTGTATTTGGCGGAAATGTGTTCACCACTCCTTAGGCCGATGCACCGACCCCGCCACCAGGTTACAACAACGGCACCTCTGGCATCTTCAACCCCGGCTTCCCCGCCACCTGTTCTTATGTCGCTGCTTAAGTTAAAACCGAAATCGACCTCGCCACTCTTGTAATAGGGACGCAGCCGGAAATGGCCTGCGAAACCGTCATTTACAGTGGCGGGGGTTTTAGCAATGTGTTTCCATTGCCAGACTACCAGGCCCATGCCGTGAGAGGATGGTTTAAGAATAACCCGCTACTTTATAGAAGTGACACGTATAATAACACGCAGAAGGCGAGGGGTTTCCCTAATGTTTCTGCCAATGGGGCCAACTACGTAATTCTCCGCTGCTTCGTAATCATAGCTTATGGCTGTAGTATTTGATCCAGGAAAATCTGACGGCAAGCAGGTTATAGCCGTCCTAGTTTGGCCTTGTTTACGGCACGTCTGCCTCGTCACCTGCCTTCGGCTCTATCATAATGCTTATCAATGATAAGCTGCTCTCTGATGGCAAGAGTACTATCGGATTCATTAATCCAGTGCTGTATGCGGACCCACAAGTGCTAAATGATATTACAGAGGGCGCAAATCTAGGATGCGGAACTGATAGCTTTAATGCAACGACGGGCTGGGATCTGGTAACAGGATTGGGAATGCCGGATTACCCCATGATGCTGTCGTTGTTTGAAGGGCTTCAGTAGGGCCTGGCTGAGATACGTGCGTGGCTATTCATTTTAGTTGGGGTGATTGGCGTGGAGGGATCGAAACATTTGGACGATCGTTGAAAGATTGCTTGAATTACAACAGGTTCTTTGATCATCATAATTAAATGCAAAATGCCGCCTTGATTCGCGACAATTCGTTTTCTTCCATTGCTATCATAATTGATGTCCAGCTCCTTATTCTTGAGAAATCTCTGCTATTTTGAACATCAATACCATATGCTCCGCGTTCGATGATGCGGAATCTCTTCGTCGCCATCGCGCTCTTTCTCTTTCATCAGATCGTAGAGAAAAAAGTCCATCAAGCTTGCGTTAATTTTAGCTTCGGGATGTTCTCGCAATATTTCACGGCGTAAGAGCTCCACGGACCAGATGCTGCATCCTAGTTGAAGATGATTTAGGGCAAATCTAAGTTATAGGGAATGAGGAATGCATACCTCGTAGCTGGATCTCCCAGCTGTGACCGGACTCGAGAGGGTCGAGACGCCTAATGCGGCTTTCGAGAGGTGGGCAGTAGATGAGACAGCCGAGGGAGTGCAGAATTTGAGGGATGCGGTAGTCTTGGATGTTGTCAGCATAAAGTGCACTAAATATCTCTTCTTTTGCTTACCAGCAAAGATTGTAATCTTGTTCATATCATTGAACTCCCCATAACCTTCGCCCTCAAATGCAGCCCACAGATCAGCCACTAAGATCTGGGCGCGTTTCAAGATGCGAACCTTGCGCTTTTCAAAGGTATGCTCATCGCGAAAACACGGAAAGCGATCTGCCAGTATATTAACAAGACCAGCAGCTGAATTCTTGGCGTTTTCCACCAGTGTGATTACACTATTCTCGAATTCCTGAGACGTTAGCGACTTCATATCGCCGTTCATACTTTCCAAGGAGTTTTACATTTACACACTTCTTCAATAATCTGACCCGCTTCTCTTAAGCAAGCCACGCGCTCGGAGAATAGGGGGATCTCCTCATCTGTTGCAGAGCGAAAGACGTTGCGGAGAACGTCTTCTGTGCATTCTTCTTCGTTGGCCCAAAATGACGGCGTGGTGATTGGGATTTCTAGTCAAATTAGTGTGAAGTTTACATAACAAAATTTTAAATCGGCACTGAGGTGACTATTCACCCTACCTTCATCAAGTGCTCTTTGCAATGCAGCTACTAAACTCCAATATCCCGTCCACTTCTTTCCCTTATAGTCCACCGTGAACCTCTCCTCTTGGTTCTTTTCACTCCAGAAAGAGAAATTCAACAAATCCATGGTAAAGATGAAGTTGACAGTGCTCTCATCTTTACTCTTGGGATGCAGTTCATGCTCAGACCACGTTTTGGTGCTGTAGGACCGCTGTTGCATGGCTTCCCAGACCACTATAGCTGCCCTCTTTGTACTGCGCATATCAAGCGCCACGTCAATACTGTTATTATAAATGAATTCTGCATGCTGGAGCACTTTTGTTTCTGGAGGCGCTAATACATCCTTTGGACCTAAACCAAGAGATTTGCGGAGGAGTTCTAGAAGCTCGAGATCGGGTTCGTCATCAGACATTTTTGATGTTTTGGAGAAACTTATGGAGTAAAAATGAGGTGAGGTAGAAGGATTTGTTGCAGAAAGGGGTTTGAAAAATGATTGGGCGATGATTGGAGTGACTGGAGATAAACGAGTTGAATAAAGTGACAGATGCTTAGGAGCAAACAAATACCTCATTTGAGAAGAAGTCTATATTTTGAGCGCAACTGAACATGAAGACCTTCAAAAGTAAAAAAAAAGGTGAGCGTCAGACGGCTGCAGGTAGCCGCGATGCATTTTTGGTGTCGTTTATTTTCGGGGGTTTGTGCTTTTTGCAGTGGGCGGCAAGACGGCTGCATCGATGCGGCTCGGCGTTCTGCAGCCCTCCTTCACCTTTGCCTCGCATTACTCTTCACCCTCACTTCTAACCTTGACCTCTCACTCTTGTCCTTATTTCAACTTCTCCTATCCTCTCGCATGTCTTAGCATAGCTTAGCATCTACATTGTATTCGCAATGGGCCGCGATAGATATCCTAAGCAGAGCCTTGGATCACTCCACAGTCGCATCAAGCAGGTGATAGCTCTATCTGCGCTATAGCCTTCTAGGACCTTTACTGATAAGTCCGCAGTCGCGTATATTGATGGTCGGAGCTGGTGGAATAGGCTGTGAGCTGCTCAAAAACCTCGTCCTTACTGGCTTCGGAGAGATCCATATCGTCGACCTCGACACGATCGATCTGAGCAACCTCAACCGGCAGTTTCTGTTCAGGCATGAACATATAAAGAAGTCAAAAGCATTGGTATGGGATCAGAGGAACTGTACTGGCTGTGAGGTGATAATAGACTGACAAAACGGGTATCTCAGGTTGCGAAGGAGTCCGCCGGAAAGTTCAACCCCAAGGTCACGATCGAAGCGCATCATGCCAATATCAAGGACCCACAATTCAACGTTAGCTGGTTTAAAAGCTTTGCGATCGTATTCAATGCGCTTGACAACTTGGAGGCGAGACGTCATGTCAACAAAATGTGCTTGGCGGCGGATGTACCCCTGATCGAGAGCGGCACGACGGGTTTCAACGGACAAGTACAAGTCATCAAGAAAGTAAGAGGCCCATTATTTTGGAGATAAATGCCGAGGCACATCCGCTGACAACATCTAGGGCCAAACGGAGTGCTACGATTGCAATGTCAAAGAGACACCTAAAAGCTTTCCCGTCTGCACGATCCGAAGCACGCCAAGCCAACCCATTCATTGCATTGTCTGGGGCAAAAGCTATCTGTTCACGGAAATATTTGGTACTAGCGAGGATGATGCGCCAGAACTCGACCATACTGAAGACTCGGAGAATGCGAAGGAACTGGAGAAGTTGCGACAAGAATCACAGGCTTTGAAGAGAATCCGAGAATCAATAGGATCTGAGGACTTTCCACGCATGGTATTTGAAAAAGTCTTCAAGGAGGATATCGAACGTCTACGGAGCATGGAAGGCATGTGGAACACGCGGAAGCCGCCGGAGCCCCTTGATTACGACAAAGTCTCCCAGGAAGCACTCGGTGTTGGATCTGCCATAGCACAACAAGACCAAATTGTATGGACCCTAGCTGAGAATTTCGCTGTGTTCATTGACAGCCTCACACGGTTGAGTAATCGATTGGAAGAACTACGAGCTAATGGGGGGACGGGAAATGCGCCATCAATACTGACGTTCGACAAAGATGATGTGGATACACTCGATTTTGTTGCTGCGAGCGCTAACCTGAGGTCATACATTTTTAGCATTGAGACAAGATCGAAGTTTGACATTAAACGTGAGTCAGCCTCGACTTAGTTCCCTCTACTATTGCTTACATGTTTTAGAAATGGCGGGAAACATTATCCCTGCGATAGCAACTACGAATGCCATGACTGCCGGCCTCTGCGTACTACAAGCATTCAAAGTGATGCGGGATGACCTCGAAAAGGCTAAGATGGTTTTCCTTGTTAGATCCACAGAACGTATCATATCAGTCGAATCGTTGCGACCGCCGAAGCCCGAATGTCCTGTGTGTAGCGTGACACAATCGGCACTTATTGTGGACACGGCACGGGCAACACTAAACGATTTGGTCGAAGATTTCCTCAAGCTAGAGCTTGGATATGGAGGGGAATTTAGTGTCAGCAGTGAGGCCGGTATTCTATATGATCCGGAGCTTGACGACAACCTTCCAAAGAAGTTTGGTGAGCTGGGCGTCAAAGGAGACAGCTTCATCACCGTCGTAGACGAGGAGGATGAAAACCCTAGGGTTAACCTCGTCCTCGCCATCTCCGAACAATCTCTTCCAGAGGACTCTAAGCCCATATATTTGGCCGAAAAATTGGACATAGCCAGAAAACCCAAACCCACTCCCCCTACCGAGACAAACGGCCATGCTGTCGTCGTGACAAATGGCGTTAATGGCAAGCGCAAGCGAGGCGTCACCGAAGCAGACTTAGAGGATGACTTGGTCCGTAAAAGAGGCAAGGTTGCCGAACAATCTTCGGTCGCTGCCCAGAACGGTGATATTATTGTGCTAGATGATTCTACAAACGGTGCTATTCTCATCGACGATGACTGAGATATCTTTCGGATTATCTCAACACAATACTGCCAACGCACTTCGGCACACGCTCTAGAAGGTATCCCTTAATAATTGCACTCATTCGACCATCATTCGACTTATTTGCGGTATTTATGCCTCTAGGGTGGTTTCACGGCGCAGTATGGAGTTTCAATTTCCCAAGGTTGGCAGACCATTTTAGCCACATTTTCTTCAGATGCATTTTTTTCACCGTCGCCTGGGATTTGCATCATAGACATCTTTTCCCAGACTTGTATATCAAAATAAGGGGATGGCGCTTTGGAAGTGCTCGGATCGGATTCACGTGGCGCTGAGACCTCCATCGAGATTAATGATGCAATTGTTTGCGTACTGGTTCATTACCAGAAACAAGGCTGCTTCAGCAATTTCGTCGGCTTGACCAAATCGTGCGAGAGGAATTCTCTCTAGGATTTGAGCACGGGCCTTGGGGTCTATGCCTACGTTGTGTACATTAGCTTTCATCTTGCGATCCTACGGACGGAAAGGCGGGTTTTCGGACTGGGATTGGATGAACTGGCATATGGAGCATTGGGAGCGGGGGCCATTGTGGCGGATGAATACCCGGGAGAAAAGCTATATAGCAGAGCATATAGCAGAGCACATACCTGCTGTCATATCTGTCTCTATATATCCAGGTGCTATAGCACTCACACGGATTCCAGTAGGTCCTAATTCAGCTGCTAGAGCTCTTGTGAGACCTGAGGTTTAAACATATTAGTTCGCAATTTGCCCTCACAAAACAGTAAACCATTTGAATCATGCTTTTCCATGAGTGTAGGCTTTGGACTATGAATAGGCTTACCCAACAAGCCAGCTTTACTTGCTGCATAAGCCGCCGCGCCTCTACCGCCTTGCAACCCTAGTAGCGAGGCGATGTTAATAATAACTGGATTCCAAGCCTTCTCACCCTCGTCCTTCCCCCTCCCACCCCGCATAAACTTTCGCCTAATCAAATATCTAACTGCCCATACTGTTGCTGTCAAATTCGTGCTAAGTACCCTCTCTACGTCCTCTGGCTCCGTCCGCACTAATAGAGAACTGTGTGTCACCCCAGCCGCATTTACCAGTATGTCCACTTTCTCCCCTTCAAAGCTAAAGCTAGGTTCCGCATCTTGCCCTGCCGAACTCGTCAGAGAGTCCCAGAAGCTCTGAGATGAGATGTCGCCTGCGATGTATCTATGCGGGGATGAGTCCGGAGGGGGTGCGGAGAGAGTAGGAAGGGCTTGACGGAGGGAGTCTTGAGATCGAGAAACCAGTGTACAGCGACAAGAATAGGAGGCGAGGAGCTGGGCTATAGAGAGGCCAATGCCACGGGAGCCTCCAGTTATGAGTGCATGTTTACTGGATAGATCTGGACGGGAAGCGGTTGAAATGGGGCGGGTTTGAAAGTGGTGGGGATGAGATGGGAACGTGCGAAGGACGGGGAATTTCCGTAGATGCATGATGGTGGAAAGGTATTTGGGAGTGACGTAGACGCCTGAGGCTTTCGGCGAAGGTGTCTGGGTTGTCTCCGTCCGTTCGCGAAGTCCCGTGAAAACGCGCTTCGGCAAATTCTGCCTGGGAACTTTTCTTCTCTAGAGAATTGTCAACTCCTCAACCAACGTCCGCAATCATGGCAGACCAACAGACCGAGTATGTTACGCTTGTATCAAGCGATGGCTTTGAGTTCAAAGTACTCAGGTCTGCTGCATGCCTCGCGGGCGCCATCAAGCGGATGTTGGATCCGACAAGTGTGTCCTATCCTTTGCTCCATCCTCTCACACTCTAGAACTGAATTCCTCTCCCAGGTAATTTTGCCGAGGCAATATCAAACCGCTGTGTTTTCGAAAACATCAAGTACGACCCCCTATCTCTTATAGGCACGAGAAGATAAAGTATTACTTTAAGGAAAGGTGGCTCACTGATACATTATAGTGGCGTTGTACTGGAGAAAGTGTGCGAGTATCTCTACTATAACGAGAAACACAAAGAGAGCAAAGATGTACCAGACATGGACATTCCGCCAGAGCTTTGCCTAGAATTGCTTATGGCGGCGGATTATTTAGACGGTTAGTTTTCAGGGAAACTTGCTGGCATTAACTTACAACAGCTTATGATGTTGCAGTATAACCACCACGTACGGTATACTGTAGGAAGTCCCCCATAGCGAGCGCTGCTGCGGATGAGTATGACTTTCGAGTAGAGTGCTTAGCCTGTCACTCTTAGCGGAGTTCCGGTGAACCATCTGGCGTTGTGGTGAATTGATAGGAAAGTCATGCACTTAAAGATATGCCCTCAGCAGCATAGGTTTGAGAGATTTAACACACTTTATAACATCACCTCATCTGAGATCTCTTGGACATGCCGAGTTGTCGATATCACGCTTCCTACAGCATCACGAGCATATACATTTGTCTCTTCGCTCCATGAAATAAATGTCTATAGCTGATGCAAGATTGAGGTCCTCCTAAATAACTAATCTACCTTTCTGGCGATAGAGGGTGGATTTTTATATGGCGGATACATCTTCCATTCCTTACAATTTAGAATGATCTAGCTGTATACCTTATTCTCCATTATCGTATTTTATTGACTGGAACTGTCTATAAACTCTTGTATCTATATTCAGCCTTCTGCGTACTGTCTTACGGATATGTTTGTGAAACAAACCTAACACTTACTTGGTTTGCTGGCTAATATTTACACTAATTTTCAATCAGTATATTTGTCCCTTGAAGTGAATGGTTTCCTTCAAAGGAATAAAGACGGTGTATGGCGGAAATGCAGGGCGGAAATCCAAGGCAGATCTGTTTGTCTTCAAACACAAACATCACTCGCTTCTCCATAAACTTCTTTCTTCCTTAGCTTCCGTAAATCTCTACATAAGGGTGACCATTCTTGCTCTCTGCAGATGTCCTCAGCTCCCTTCACTTACCAACACTGTCCACACTTCTCCATGGTCTATCACGTTAACAGCTTCTCGGACGTTGTCATGTCAGACGGACAGGCTACTCCCCCCGCCGAGGTCACCACCGACCCATCGGAAGATAAATCTCAAGGTCGGTTTTGGCGCTGTCAATGCACTGACACTTTTGCTAACTATTCCCGGTTATAAGGCTCCAATGACCATCGTGGCAGACATGCTATTGATGACTTCCGCAACACTGCATCAATCGAGGGCCTTCAAACTGAGGAGCAGCGATTGGTCCTTGACACTGTCGCCCAGATTCGCAAATGTGGCCTAGAAAGTATCCTCTCGCTGCCTCAGCTCGTAGTGTGCGGTGACCAATCCACTGGCAAGAGTTCTGTTCTGGAAGCTCTGACTGAGATTCCATTCCCCCGAAATGACAACCTTTGTACTAGATTTGCTACGGAGATCATTCTGCGACGCTCGGCTACCGACAGTCTCACGATCAAGATCATTCCAGACGCCAAGAGGCATATGCAAGAACAACACACGATCAAAAATTTCGCTGAGACGATAACAGACTTCTCCGAGCTTCCTAGAATTATGGACAAGGCTATGCTAATCATGGGCGTCGGAGCGTCGAAATCTTTCGCTAAAGATGTTCTCAGCGTGCTGATTGAAGGTCCAATGAGACCACAGCTGACCTTGGTGGACCTGCCTGGCCTGATTCAGAACTCTGGCAATGGCATTACCGATGCTGACGTAGCTATGGTCAAAGAGATAACACAACATTACGTCGAACAACCTCGGACTATATGCTTGGCTGTAGTGGCTGCCATCAATGATCACGCCAATCAGGGCATTTTAGGCAGAGTTCAGAAAGTTGACCCGGAAGGAGAACGTACGCTTGGAATTATCACCAAGCCTGACAGGGTTGAACCGAATTCTGGTAGTGAAAGAGCTTTCTTAGACCTTGCGAATAACCGTGGGGTATTCCTGAAACTTGGCTGGCACGTTCTCCGCAATCGAAACTACGAGGAGAGAGATACTTCTTTCCTGGAACGGAACGCGACCGAATCCACATTCTTTGCCACTTCGAACTTCAAAATCTTGCCCAAGGACTGCGTTGGTATTGATTTGTTGCGAAGCCGTCTGAGCTTGCTTCTCTTCGAGCATGTTAAACACGAACTTCCTCGTCTGCGCGATGACTTGGAGCTAGCGCTCACTGACGCGCAAACCCAGCTTGACAACTTGGGAAGCCGCCGTTCAACTCCTGAGGACTGCAAAGATTTCCTAATGAAACTGAGTTTAGACTATCACTCTCTTTGCAAGGCCGCAGTGAGTGGTTATTATGAGGGAGCTTATTTCAAGCACAATCCAACTGAAGTATTCTCGCCCTCATCGCTATCAGCGATCCGGAGACTACGAGCTCTCATTCAATATCTTAATACCCAGTTTTCAGAGACGATCCGCGCTCGTGGCCATCGTTTCCAAATTCCAATGCTGGACCAAGACACGCCTCCCACGCCAGATGGAACACCTACGAGCCCCAGCCCCGAAAGCGCGGGGAGTTCGCCCAATGAGGTCGTAAATACTTCCAAGGCTTCATTTACGTCTTCATGGTCGCCTATTAAGCTGTCTCGTACTGAAGTATTCCAATGGGTAACCCAAGCTCTCATTCGGAATCGCGGTCGCGAACTCGCCGGTAATTTCAATCCACTTGTCATAGGGGAGCTCTTCTGGGAGCAAGCATCAAACTGGAATCAGCTCGCTCTTGATCACTTGGAGCATTGTGCAAACATCTGTACCAGGTTCTTGGATGATCTCTTACAGGAGCTGTGTCCTAAAGATATCAGATCTCGACTGAGAACCTCGATCATCCAAGAGACGCTGAAGAAACGCGAAGCGGCTGCATCCGAGGAGCTTAAGCGAATCATGGAAGACATGAAAAGCTACCCGATCAACTATAATCACTACTATACTGATAACGTAGCAAAGAATCGGACCGCGAAACGGAAGAAGCAATTGACACAGAGTATCAACGCCGCTACAACTCATGCAAAGATGCCTGGTTGCACTTCAACCCATACATCAGCAAGCATTGATGTTGACCGTGTATTGAGCAGCTATAATGAGGCTATTAGTGCTAATATGGATAAGTACAGCTGTGAAAGCATCCTCGATTGTGTGCTTGCAATCTACAAGGTTAGACAATTCATCTATCAGCCTCTCCTGCCATCACCAGTGAGATTAATTTACCGCTCTCAAATAGGTCCACCAGAAGACATTTGTAGCAAATATAACAACCCAAGTTGTCGAGCGCCATATTGTGCGAGGACTTGAGGACATTATATCCCCAATCGTTATCAACCAGCTTTCTAGAAACCAAATCGAGTTCGTCGCCTCAGAGCCTGCGTCAACGAAGCGCCAGAGAGAGTTCCTTGAGGACAGAATCTCGAAACTGAATGAGGGACGAGACATCTTGAGAGGTGTGATGAGGGATAGTATATTGTAGAATGAGAGTAGAAGCGTGCGGGTTTGCAATACAGCTATGGAGATTAGGAGGTAGTGTTAGATGATTCTGCTATAATTGTCCTCACAGCACATGCAGCGGCGCTTTTGCATCTTTCTAAGGGATTAATGACTTCCCAAAGACTCGCCTACAATCCCCTATATCCACAAAATCATAATCACAAAGGGTATAAAAGCCAGCCAGCAATAACTAAACAGCCGGCGCCATAAATTCAATTTTATGCTCTGCGAAAGATATCATGCAGTAGTATCCATGTCATCACCGCTTCCGTTCTCTGTTTGATCACTCTCTATCTGCTCAACTCTTGCCATAATTTTGGCTTTCCACTCCAGGTAATCCAATTGTCTGTCTTCACATAGATAGTCAACTTTATCTTGCATCATTGTGCCTAGCCCAATCTGCAACCCTCCATTACTGCTCCTTTCGTCCCAAACCCCGCCATTCGTCCTCTTCCGCTGACTCAAACCCTGCACTGTACCACCGTCATCCTCATCATATTCCTCTACACCAACCTGCTCGCCACCTTCTCCACTACCAGTGCTGACTGCGGGCTGGCCAGCAACCACGTTTAGAAACCACTCCATCTTCAGCCAAGCTTCCGCCTGGGCTTCACGCATGAAATGTTCAATATCCGTTTGTATACTTTCCTCGCTACTCTCCTTACCCATCTCTAACTCTCCCAACGTTGAGATTGCTTTATCGCGCTGCTCAAGATACTGGTCCGGCGTCGTCTCTTTGTTCACCATGCGTGCCAGGACGTAGAAAAGGAGGGCTGCAATCAGCCCCGGTATACGGTGTTCAGCGATTGGCTCTAATTTTGATTGGGCAGGTGTAGGGCCGGCGGCGGAGCGCCTGATGCGCGTACCGATGCGCGAAGGCGATGTTGTGGTTGGCTGGGAGGATTTGTGCAGAGCTAGGACGGAGCATACGCCTACGAAGACGTGGGGCGCGGCTGCGGGCGTGGAGAAGGCTCTGCATAGGTGTCGGATCGTGGACATGACCCACTCTGGAGCATCTTTATATTGGGGCGTTTTGCTACTCGCGATGTGATCTGCTTGCAGAGCGCTCCTGTCCCGTTTGGAGGGCGTCACCCGGTGCAGCGTACTCGGTGTGCGTGGTTTGGTAGGTGTTTGTTGTAATGAGGTATTTGCTTGCGATTTCCGTGGTGTAGAAGGAGCGCTCCTATTAGATCGCTCAGGTAGGGCTGTTGAGAGGTAGGCATAGAGCTTTTTATACACTTGAGGTGGGCAGGGTGGGCGCGATATGATGGTAGGGAGGTTCAGGCGTTGTTTTAGTCTGAAGATGCGTCAGCAATGGTTATTAGTAGCTCTTAGGATATATTGCGCAACAATACCTCTCACAGGCTAATTGCGCGCAAGCATACGGCCGTGCAATCTCTTCTTCCGGCTTAAGAGTACTGGCTTTACTTCGTGATTGCGCGAGGAGCGATAGGGCGAGGTTTAGGAGTTCAGGTGGGAGGGGCCCGCTGAAAGATGGGATAAGGCCGGTGAGGGACTGTTCAATGGATTTGTTCATAGCGACTTTGTTCCAGAGTCACTGACGACTACTCGTGATGTTGTATTAAGTAAATGGTTCTGACACTAACCACCCTGCAAGAACATTTGACGATGGTCCAAGCTGAGACGCATCATTGCGAATTCACGTGGGCGGTGAGGAGAAAAGGATCACCAGGACTCGTTATTTCTCTACAACCAATCATTAATGATTTTACCCTTTCACTCCAAAGATCATCTATACATGTCACCTGTGTTTCTTACATTATTAACGCTGGTAAGGGTTTAGATGAATGCGTTTGGTTTGCCATAGAATGTAATAATAGCCTTTGAGATACACCTGGTACTGCCGTGGACTGGCCAGCCTAAGGAGATAAGTAATTGTTCATATTAGGCACCTCATGTGATTGTCCGATCTGTACAATGCTCTTCCATGGACATTTCTTAGCCAAATCTCTGTAATTTTCTGCTATCTAGGAGGCGTGTTATGGTAGAGTATAACATCCAGGAAAGTCCCTTATTGTGACGGTGCTGGAGCGCGTCACCTGCCATATTCAACCAATCAGGATTTTCCATGCCCGGCATGCAAAATCGCTATTGGCTCGCTTACCACTAGCGCCTTGGCGGCCCTCGCGACATGTCTACCTACTGCCCCTAAACAATTCTTCTTCTTCTTTTTCTCCTTAGCTTAGTATTCTTGTATAGTAGCAATCTACAAGCTTTGGTTCAGAAGCATTTATATAAGCCTATTACATTATACTAAGCTCTCCCTACATTGCCTAGGAAGGCCTTAATAATATCCCACCCTAAAAGAAGACCTTTGTCTACAACGATACATTAACGCGTTATACTTAGACATTAAAAAAAACTCACACTACTATGCCTAAGAAGGCCCTAATAATATCCCACTTTATAGGCCAGACTATACTTAACCTACACCCCCAAAAGAACCCTAGAATTAAAACCGAATTATATAATTCCAATAAACTTTAGGAAGCTAATAATGGCACCTAAAGCAAGCTTATTTAAAAGACCTGCCTTTACCTAAAAGGAACACAAGATCTAGTTAGGATTAGAAATTAAAAACAATAATAATATTACAGGTATATACAAGCAGATTCGTGCCCTTACTACTAATTAGAAGGTTAATTGTCTTTAAGCCTAAAGCATACAAGAGACTTTAAAGGAGATCTTAAAAAGCCTTACTACCTTATAAAACAGCCTAGCCTCCCCTTTATAAAGCCTTAGTTAACCTATTCGCTTAATTAAATGCAATACACTAGAGAGTACGGATATAATAATAAAGTAATTAAAGTCTATTAAGCTCCCTAACCCTCCACTGTTATTAAATAGTATAGACCTAACCTTTAAGAACTAGAGAATCTAGGTACAAGGAAAGCTTTATATTAACTATAACCATTTCCCCTTTAAAGAAGCTAAAATGCTCTACCTCTTTGGCCAAACTATTGGGGACGCCTAGCAACACCTTTAGGCCAAGTTTAAGGACAAGTCACCTATTTAGTTTACATCTATTAATAAGATAATATAGTATCTGGCTGCTATCTATGTTAATCTAAATAAAGTATAGGATACCTATTACAACTATAATTGCTTAATAATAAAATTAAACTAATCCTTTACTAAGTTCTAGACTTAATTCTTATACCTAGTAGGCAAAGGCTAGGTTTCCCCTAAGAACTATTATTTAGATCTATATAATAAGCTAACAGTCCAACTATAAGAGAAGATTGTGGTAGCTTTAAATAACCTATTAACCTACTAAAAACTCGCAGCCTAATATTTGTCGCTAGATTTAGAACTAAAATAAATTAATGCTTATTCTAATTAGCTAAAGCGGCCCTATAGCAACTATAACCTATCCGCAACACCAACGGGAGCTAGTATTGGAAGATAAACTATAACCGCCCTTATATTAAAAGCGGTTATAACTACCTACCCGCAAACCTCACCTAACCCGCTATATACTATACCTTTAACTAATACTTGTTATAACACCCTAATTAACCCTACTATGGTCACGTGCTTTAATTATAGAAAGGATAGTTACTTTACTACATCCTACCCAGAGCTAAAGGATATGGGTAATATTAAGGAGATAGAGGAAGAAGAAACATCTAATAAGTTAGGAAAAGAAGAACCCTAGGAAAAGACCCCCCCCTAGGGTATCCTATTAATATTAAAGAGATTAATCTAAGTTAGCTAATAGGTGGAAAACACTTTACAGTTCTATATATAGTATCTTAAAATGGATATAGAGTTAATATAACTGCCCTTATTAATACTAGAGTAAATAGCTTTGCCTTTATAAACACTACTTATATAAATAATGTTGCTAAGTTCTTAAATATAAATGCTACCTAACTAGAGAAGCCTGTTTAAGTAAAAGGCTATAACAGTCAAGCCAGTATACTAGTTACCCACGTTTTGAAGCTACATATCGCTATTAATAAATAACGCTAGTTTGGTATCCCCTTTTGCATCCTAGACCTAGGGTCACACAACATAATTCTTAGCCGAAAATAGATGTCCTACTTTAATATTTAGCTAAATATTTAACAAAGATAGTTTATCTAGCCAGAGAATAGACTAAAGTTACCCTCCTTTATTAGGGAAATCCGCACTAACCGCAAGATATTAGCCGCGAAGGCTAATTCTACCTACTAGTAGGATGTTAGGAACCGCGACCTAGCCTTCGCCTAAGAAGATACCCGCTATAAGGCTGGCAGGAACTCCGTACTAATAAAGATACTCCCCTAAAGGACTATAGTTAAGGAGGACTCTACTTACAGAAGGGAAATGGACACTAATATAGACAAATTCCAAATTGCGGAGATCCGGCCAATAGGGAAGAGGACATACCAATAGGACATAAAGGACAACCTTTAAAAGATACAATAAGAGCTAAAAGGAGTAAGGATAATACCAATACCCTAGAAGCCCCTAAGGCTATAAATAACCCTACTATTACATAACACCCCTATAGTAAATATCGCGGTAATTAGTGCTATAGGTTTCTACTTTAATATATATTAGAAGGACAACAAAGTCTTTACTACTAGTTTATATAAAATCAACCGGATTATTGCTAAGAGGGAAGAAGGGCTAGTAGAGGAAACTAATAAGGAACTAGTTAAGCGCCTCCTCCCCACTTACCTCTTAAACTATAGAGACGCGTTCTTAAAAGCAGCTTTAGATATACTGCCCCCCCATTAAACCTATAATTATAAGATTTAGTTAGAGACCAATAACTCCCTAGGCTATAGCCCTCTTTACTAGCAAACTATGGAGGAACTAAAGGTAATAAAGCAGTACCTAATTAACAACCTTTATAAAGGGTTTATTAAGCTAAGTTAGGCTCCCTTTACTTCCCCTATTTTATTTATAAAGAAACCTAATAAAAGCCTTTATTTCTATATCGACTATTAGAAGCTAAACGCTATTACTTAAAAGGATTGGTACCCTCTCCCTTTAATTAATAAAACCCTTATATATCTAAGCTGGGCTAAAATCTTTACTAAGCTTAATATCCGCCAAGCTTTTTACCAAATTAGGATGGACCCTGTATTGGAAAACCTAATAACGTTTTATACCCGTTACAGGTCTTACAAATATAAAGTCCTTTCTTTTGGACTAATAAATAGGCTAGCCACTTATTAACGGTATATAAAAAATATTTTTTTTGATTACCTTAATGAATTCTATATAGCATATCTAGACGACATTCTTATATACTTAGATAACGAACTTAAGCACTAAGTTTATGTCAAGAAGGTCCTAGAGAGACTACGGAATATAGGCCTATAAGTTAATATTAAAAAATGCAAATTTGGAGTAAAACGCATAAAGTACCTTGGGTTTATTATTAGTATAAAAGGAATTAAAGTTAACCTAAAGAAGGTTAAGGTAATCCGCAACTAGAAACCCCCTTATACTATAAAGGGAATCTAGTCCTTCCTCGGCTTTTATAATTTCTACTATTAGTTTATCTATAACTATAGAGTTATAGCTAAGCCTCTTATATAACTAACTAAGAACGATACGTCTTTTATCTTTAACAATAACTGTATAAAAGCCTTTAAGGAGTTAAAGGACTAACTTATCTCCTCCCTAATTCTTTATTACTATGACCCAAACCTTAAATCAATGCTGGAAATAGACGCCTCTAACGGGGTGGTAGCGGGAGTCCTTTTATAGCTATACCTAGATGGCAAATAGTACCCTATTATATTCTTCTTAAAAACAATAGCCCTAGCTAAGTGCAACTACGAAGTACACAATAAGGAAATATTGGCTATTATATAATTGTTGTCCTAGTAGCGCGCAGAGCTTAAAAGCACAGACTCTTAGATTAAGGTTTATACCAATTATAAAGCCCTTAAGTATTTTATAATAACAAAACAACTTACTAGTTAATAGGCCTGGTAGGCTAAGATACTCTCCTAATTCTTCTTTACAATTATATACCGCCCTAGTAGGCAAAATGCTAAAGCTAACGCCTTAACCCGGAGAGAATAGGATATGGGGCTATAAGACAAGCTAAAGACTTAGCACTAAACACACGCCCTCCTCTGTACTAAATAGCTCGACCTATGTATCCTTAAGGAACTAAGCTCTAAACAGAATAAGGTAGTACCTATAGAAGGAAAGACCCTAGATAAACTAATAGGACTAATTAATCGCATCCTAACCGCAAACCGCATAGCCAAATCCCTAAAAGCCCTCCATGATTAAGCTATAGGGGGTAACCCTAATTTAGAAATAGAAGACGGACTACTCCTATACCAAGAACGGCTTATAGTTTTAGATATTAATAACCTACAAATAGAGCTGATCTATAAAGCCCACTATTAAATCTCTACGGCGTACCCTAGTTAAGACAAGACCCACTAACTACTATTGCCTTATTACTATTGGCGAGGACTCCTGTCCGATATAGAACGATTTATTAGAAATTGTTATACTTATAAATATGTGAATACCCCTAGGGACTGAACTTCTAGATGGCTATAACCACTACTAGTCCCTAAACACCCTTAGCAATATATTATAATGGACTTTAAATCATTCCTAAAGGACAAACACGGCTATAATATGGCCTTTATAGTAGTTAACTGACTAAGTAAGCAAGCCGTTTCCCTCCCTTGCTTTAAGACTACGACCGTAGAGAACATAGCCTATATATACGTTAACAACATCTACTAGATCTATGGTGCTTTTAAGTTAATTATCTCTAACTGTGGACCCTAGTTTATATCGGACTTCTAGAATAAATTCTACCGCATCCTTAGGATTAAGATTAAGCTCTCTACTACTTTCCACCCTTAAACTAACGGCTAAACCGAGATTATAAACTAGTACCTTAACTAGTAACTTCGCCCCTTTATTAACTACTACTAGGACAACTGGTTGGAACTACTACCTATAATAGACTACGCACAGCTTACGCTCCCTTATAATAGTATAGGAATGTCGCTATTTAAGTTACTCTA
>Ga0307507_10000735_pt1 | contig 72054 bp, 60 predicted proteins | sample 7_EM_MG_FD_207223 | JGI IMG/M metagenome (GOLD analysis project Ga0307507, IMG submission 207223) | Populus trichocarpa ectomycorrhiza microbial communities from riparian zone in the Pacific Northwest, United States - 7_EM | ecosystem: Host-associated > Plants > Roots > Unclassified | place... | reverse complement strand
GTGGGTGGCACCAAGCTCCGACCATACCCGGAGCTTCGGCGCTCTGATCTGGCCAATCAGAGCCCGGCTTGGCACCGGTAATAAAACGACTTTCTACTTTGACTTTCTACTGGGGGGTAGGGGGTCGATGATTACAATGCAGATCTGCGCGGATAAGGCTTAGCTGTAGGTTATTCCGCTCGCACAATCCGTACGCACTGCATTTGAAATATACTGCGGCCCCGTCGATGGGGTGGTCGTTTATCAGGCGTTCGTGAAAAGCCCATCCTCGACGGTTCCAGACCAAATAGCTGGATTCCTCAAGCCTCATCAGCCTCGCCGAAGACAGCATCGGAATGGGAAAGCGACAAGCATTTTGATTTGATCTAACTAGGTCCGATGATTTCGCTAATCTGCCCCACGGAGGCATCCCGATAGTAACCGATAAACACCATCAGCCCTCTCACGCTCTGGAACCACATGAGCATCGAGCTGCCTTGCTCAATTAAGCTGCTTGGAGGCTCCTGCGCGCACCTCCCCCTAGAGTCTCAAGTTCTGCCTAGCCAGGAGTGTCATATTGTTCTCCAACTCGACACAAGCATCACTGCCTGAGCTCCCTCCCGTCCGAGTCATCGTCCCTCTTATCGAATAACAATTGCGAGGACTTTAGGACTTTTGCAAACAGAGTGAGGATATAGGAGCCCATGGGGTCCTTCTTGCTTCTTCTTCTTAGACCCAGAACTGACAGATAGCATCAAACCAGGCTGCGAACCTTAACGCACCCCGCGCGTTGCCCTACACTGCCTTCACGCACAGACCATGCATAAGGTCACAATTGCTCCACCACCTCTCAATTTTTGTCGCCTGGACTCTCACACCTGAGTCTTCTTTACTTAGTTGCTGCGCCGCGGGCAGTGAGACAAAGCATAATGTACCTTAACACCTCTGTGTCGCTCGATGAGAGCACTGCAGGACTTACACCTGAACAGTTGGACGACATCATTGAATCAGTCCAACAACAGAAGAAGAAGCTTGAGGACGATATCGCCAAATACATCCGCGAGAAGCAGAATGAGCTCCGGGCTTTTGGGCAGAAGGTATGTTCAGTGCGATCTGGTCTTCCGTAACCTTTCTAAGACTGACCAGATCAGCTCCTAGCACACTCAACGACTACCAGCCGCTCCACGGACCGAGCTCAAATTCCGTCCGTCATCAACGAAATCGACACAGCTCCCGAACAGCACATGATGGAGTCCAAACATGAAACTCAAATGTCAAGTTCAAGCTCCGAAGAAGATCTCAAAGTTTCGAGTGACACTCTAGTTCGCCAGCGTGACTTAGAGTTGTGTGGTCTCATCACACCGAGTTTCCTGCCACTTCTGGATGCATCGAGCTCACGTGCTCCGAAAAAGCCCCAAACTCCTCAGCCCAAACGCAATGGTGCGGCTGAGATCCAAAGCTCGGCACTAGAGAAAGGAAGGCCAAAGTTTACTAATGCAGAGATCCCTTCTGGCGGCATGACTGCCAGGGAGATAAGTGGAGAGAACAGTCAAAAGAAAAATGACGAAAAGGATCCAAAGGCAAAGCGCGTGCCAATCAGAAAGTCATCCTTGCGTCGTGAAGTGACCCCGAAGCCTGTTGTGCGTCGCAAGAGGGTCTCTCTGGTTATTGACGACCAAATCGTTCATCCTTCTGATAATATCGGAGAAGATGCACTCACTGATCCGCCTTCGGAGACTACCACCACAACTTCTGCCTCCATTGAAGATCTCCAAGAGGCTATCAAGCGAATGGTGAGCATTGACAAAGCTCGCGTTAGTCCTGACAACGACGAAATGTTCACTGATCAGTCCGTCTCCAATGTTTCCGATGAACCTACGTCCCCGCAAGCCATCATTGACGAATTCCTAGAGGGTGATCCCGTGACCCTGAGCCCTGGGGAGCGCGAGGCTATGTATACCCACGAATCTGCTGCTCCCAGCTCAAGTTATGTAGGAGGATATTATGGCTCCGGCGTTGACAATGTCGACCAGACTGGCAGCTACGGATATCCGTCCAGCCAAGGTGCATCCTATATGGAGAAGTACATGTCCGAACGTCCCTGGAGCGTGCGCAAGGCCGCCGCAGAAGCCGAGGCCAAAGTTATCAAAGAGGAGGAGGAAGCTAAAAAGGCTCTTGAGGATGACCTTGTCAAGGAGTTGAAGGTGGTTCGTAAAGACGATGTTATCGACGGCCGCTTTCTTGGTGAGATGGAAGATATTTGAGAGAGGATTTACGTTTTGTGACTGGTATATCGTAAGACCCTCTGGATGTCTGGGTGTCAGTACGAACGTTCTGGATATGCATCCATGCGACGATGTATGTAGGGTTTGGATGAGCAGGGTTCATTTGCTCAAGTTTGGTGGGGGTTGGAAACCAGCATTGCAGCAAACCACGAAAATCAAACGAAGTTCAAAAAAGCTGCGGACCTCTGCATGGTGCACTGTTGACTTTCAGGCGCGCTCACTACTAACGCAGGGCTCTACTAATAACAGGAAGAGAATCCAATCGCCTCTAGAAGACGTCTCGCAACAGCATAATAAATTCGCCGACAGCTACAGCACACACCACCAATCTGGCCACCATTCTACCAACCCCTGCTCTTCTCCCACTGCCGCTGTACAGCAACCCTCATTCTTCACCTGTCCCACTCTCCTCACTGCTCAGTGTTAGAATATCGCCCCCTTCTCTAACCAAGCCTTCATCCTCAAACCCTGTTCCAGTCAAGTTCACTCCATCACATACTCCAGAACATTGATCAGTTCAGCCGCCTCCCATATTTCTGCCTTGAGCTCTTCTCTTCTATCTGTTTCTAGGTAGCTAACCGTCTCCCGGAATCGCTGACGGGCACCTACCAGCAGCTAACTTTTTCACAGGAAAACTCACATTTATATGAACCGAGTCCATGAAGAATATCCAGAACGTCCTAACTAGCTATCGATATCTGGATGGCATCCCTAGTAATGCCGCCGAGGCGCACAACCAGCGCATCATCCCCAGCACTTCAAAGCTGCCGTTGTCCTAGCTCCCGTCAGTACTACCGAGATCCGCCAGCTCGCAGCAAAACCTAGCACCGTCTTTACGCGCATATCCGTCGGCTCTTCTGTATCAAAGAGCAAAGGGCTATCTGTAGATGAATTGTGTCAAGCCACTTGTTCAAGCTCACACCTAAACCCTGTATGACAAAAGTGTGCCAGCGATACTCTAAAATCTCCGTTCAGTGCGACGACAGCCATGGCTGCACTTGGCTTACCCAGGAGCCACGGATATAACGCCGCGAAAACGCGCGCTTTTGAGGAATTTGGATGGTTTCGGGATGGAGAGAAGCTGTCGTCAGAGTAGAACGAGCTCTTAGCCGCACCGGGAGAAGAGATAGCTCGGATACCATTAACTTCGAGTATTGCAGGGAGAGTTGATGAAGGAAAGAAGAAGAGCAGTGACGGTGTATACTGATGGTGTCGCGGCACGACCTATAAGGGGCTAGCACTTCTGCGCCAACTACCCTAATGAGCAAAGTTCCAGGTGGTGCGAAGAAAACTCAAGCGACCAAGAAACGCTAGGTCAAGGAGGACATTAGTGATGGCGAGTATGTCGAGACTTCAACTCATTCGTCCACGTGCAAGCTTAGAAAATTCAATAACGTCTTGCTTCAGCCCGAGTCGCGGGCACAATCAGAAGGCCAAAAGAGGAGAAGATACATTGGTCAAGAGGAAGGTCGTGTAAGCAGCCGAAGACCTTGTAATGAACTACTCTCAACGTATAAAGCACGAGAACACATTATTACTTGGCCGTCTCTCCTCGGCCTCCAAGTTACCTTAGCTATCGCAGTACAGATACGTGAAGATTGGAGGAGAAAATTGATACGTTGTCTACACTGGTGTTCTAGTATGTCTCCGAACCTACACATTTCGAAAAACCAAACCGTTAAGACGGTGTCGATTAAAGTGCGATTACTGAGGACACCAATCGCAGCGGAAATCGTGAACCTTCAGGAAGGCCTAACTGTATTAGCAGGATTCAATGTTCAAGCCCATAAAGAGACTCTTGCAAATGTCGAGGATGCGCTCCCTGACCGTCAAGGACTGGACATCAAATTTTTGGCATGGACGGTGTTCTCAGTTGTGTATCCGCCTGAGATAGTGCTAATACCTTTCTAAAAAATCAAGACAGAGCACTGAATGTCCATATGAACCACGCCCACAAAGGGACCCTTGCAAATGCCGAGGACAAGCCCCTTAACCGTCAAGAGGCGGAAATCGAGACTTTCGGAATGGGGGGTTCTTAGTGATGTCGTTGAGGCACATAGTCAACGCGTCATCTAGCAAGATCCAAGAGAGGGAGGGAGAGGACAGACATTTGTCAATCGAGCGGAAATTTAAACTTCGTTCAGTGCACCTCCCTAAGCGCGAGGAGGGAGGAGCAGGGGACGATATGAACAAATCTGGACGAACAAGAAACTTTTCTAAACCTGGCTCTCAAGAAAGCTGTTGCGTACGTCCAAGGCGGGCTCGCATCAAGATAATCTATAGCGACCGATGAGCTAATTGGTGGCAGCACTGATCCTAGCGCTGGAAACACCCATAACAGGCCAAGTCCCTTGCGAGGTTCTCGCATTATCCAACCACACTACGCAAACGAACAGGAGAGAGCCGCAGTGACTGACGACCCAGGTAATGGCAGCAATGACCCTGGGGCTAGCAGGGCCGCCAGGCTGGCTGCGGATGAAGGAGAAGAGGTCATGAGAACTGGGTCGCTATACCGGGACATAGAAAAATCGCGTGAGAGCCGTAGGACCGCTCAACAGCATACAAACACCCCTCGTCTTGCGGAAGAAATCAAATACGGTACAGCAAAAATGGGTGATATAACCTCGACAGACCGTGGCATCTACTTTTTCGAAGACCAAGTGGCGATAGCGGAGAGGCGACGTGTCCTGATGGGGAAGATACACCCAAAGATAGCGGCTAGAAAACCCATCCAACGCTGGCAGCTGAAGATGAATATTCCGCAAAATACTTCTCTGGAATGTTACGATGTAGTGCTGTCAAGGTGCGCTAATGTATGGCACAGGCTGTTCACCGTGACTCAACCGCCCCAATGTGCAGGGCAGGAAGAGAAGTCGGAGCTGCCTCGGATGAAGCCAAGGTTCATCTTCCATATTAGAGGCGATTTCGGAAACCCGAGTCATAGCAGCCTGATCAGTGTTGTCTTTGTGACAAAAGCTATTGCTGCGGCTGATTCCGTGGAGCCCTTCCAGGATCGAAAGGTTTTGCCCACCCCTTCGAACCAGGCGACTTGGTCCAGGACTTCGCATTGTATCTCCAGGGGCTGGTACATGATGGCATGCCACACCGTGCTGGGATCTATTTCGATGAGGAGACGACTGATTCCCTGAAGGCCTTTGCGTCGTTCTAGCCTCAGACAAGACATTTGGGTATAGAGCCAATAGGCGGAGAAGTCAAGAATCGTTTGGAGACTGAGTGGGTGATTATGATTGGAGACAGCAGTACCCGAAATTTGCAATAGAATGATGTGGCAGATATGGTGAGGCACTGGTCATGTTACTAGCTTGGCTCCGGCTGTCTTACTACTTCAAGTATCTTCTGGATCTGGCATGAAGTCTGACCGGCAACGAAACTTCGTTAGGACGGAGCCGTGACGGCTAGGAAGTATAAGAAATTATACTAAAAGAATTGAGTAATACTGGATAACCCAAAAAAAGATAAATACCAGCGGCAATAATGAGGGCAAGGTCGCCAACAGCCAGAATAGCGATTTCATATACCCCTGAGGTATATATCCAATACATTCACCCACTCATACGTGCGTGCAGAGCTTCATATATAACGAGGGAAACTTGGAGTTACTGTGTATGTTTCTGAAGGGCTCCAAACGTACTTTTGAGATAAGCACGTTCTAACAAGGACACACCAGTAACGCCTCGGTGTACACCCATGGCAACGGCACATGCAATAACAAGATCAATTCACGCAGCAGAAGCACGAAATCGTGATCACGACCGAGGGCAAAAATCATCCGGTTTATCATGGAGCACTGGACAGGCCTGCAGAGCACTAAGTAAGGTTGCAAGGCCTTGAGGAGCGGGCAACCAACCTCACCTGGCCTTCGGAATTAGAAGAAAGATACGGACGACGGGCTGAGTAGAGGCTTTAGCTACCACTGCCGTCGAAGCAAATCTGCCGAAGATAGAATGCCAGCCCTTGCCAAAAGGCAATAAGGCTCCGGAAATTGTCCGCCGGTACATTTCGACGCCCTTAAGCACTTTGGCGCACAATGGAGCTGAACAAAAAGTCAATTAAAGGATCAACATTTTAAAGTCTAACTCCGCCTAATGCATACCGCAAATCATGGACCCATAATAGCATTCACCTCCTAGTGGTAAAATAGTCCCTCCCCACATTCTCAGAACCGAATCAAGTAGAAGCATACGCCACAGTCTGCAGCCAGACCGGGCGAATCGTCTGGTTAGTGGTTCCTGAAATTCTTCTTCTGGTAGAACAGATCCGTCCTCGAACTTCCCAGGTTGATGATTTTGGGACAACCGTCTCGATCCTTCTCTAGGCGCGTGCATTCGAAGCAGTAGAAAGCATCAGAGATTCCCTGCGCAGAGTCATGTTAGTGCTCCGCTATCTTAGACTCGGAAAGGTATATGGGACTCACCTCGCCACCGCATACGACGCACTTGTTCTGATAGTTTCCGAAGGAGCATTCGTCGCAGATTCGGGCAAGCGTGGTCGGACGGACGTAGCTGTCGCAAACTGGACACTTCCCGTCACATTTGTCGCAGAGGCGTCCGATAGCAATGCCTGCCTGCTTGCGGCACATAACCAAATCGCTGAAGTATATTCGTTAGCAGAAATCCACAAAGTACGAGCTGGGGGAAGTCCTTACGGATGGTGGCGCGACATGCTTGCAAGTAACTTTATGAGAAAATTTTAAGCTCGTAGAATGCAATTTCTGAGCTCGTCGTATAGACCAGTGTTGGTTTATCGGAATGTTAGGAAGTGACGGTCCTTGAAGGACGGTGCGGCGTAGATTTCAAGAGGGAGCTTGGGGTGAAGTTCGATCTGCTTCGACTTTCACATCTACTATTACTCAGCGGAACTTGCAGGGGTGTCTCGCCGCCTTCAACCCCGAGCTTTTCGATAGAACCGAATAGAGTTTCTCTCTCAACTAGTCAATCAGCAAGACGTCAACATGGTAGACGATCAGCCGTGAGCACAACCGTTCTCTCTATTTGTGAGATTTAGCAACGCTAATTCAATCTAGCATGATATTGTCGGCCGTGGTCGTCCCCGAGACCGCTGAGTCGCCATCACCCTCGCGAGCAGCCTCACCTGCAAATGGAACCAAACGTCGACACTCTTCTGTCTCGGAGCAAGGTGGCAAGCGGCCTCGGCTGAGTACAGAAGAGAGCAATGGGTACCGACGGGAGTCTATCACATCAACGGCGCCAGAAGGGAAAGCAGAGAGGCGACGAAGCGGACAAACTGAAGTCAACGCAGTAGAGCGCAAACGAGGCCAAAGGTTGTTTGGCGCAATGCTAGGTGCCCTCTCGCAACGCTCACCCACCACAGCACAGAAACGTCGGGCAGATATTGAGAAGAAGCAACAAGATAAGCTTAAACAGCAAGCCGAGGAATTCAACCAGATGAAAAGGGAGCGCCGCGAGAAGCTCCTAGCTATGAGAAGGGAAGAGCAGAAAAAGTTCGACGAGGAGTCGGTAAGGGTCTCGCATCCTGTTTGGTATCCTGATTCTGACATTGATTGGTTAGATGCGGATTCGACACGCAAACATGCTGGACATGGCCCACTTCCTCCATACGAAATCTGAACCAAGGCTGGTATGTACTATCGCTATTTATGATGTGTTATTGGGTAAAGTATCTTCATGTTTCTAAAGATGCTAACTTCATGATAGTATTACAAGCCTTGGGAAATGCGACCAGAGGAAGAAGAGCGAATCAAGGCTCAAGCCAAGGACACACAAGGGATAATCGATAGGAAGCTTGAGGAGTTTGCCAAACAACAAGGATGGGAATTGAACCAGGACAGCTCTAAGAATGGCAGTAGAGATGTCGAGACAGAGCCACCACAAGCAGCAACACTGGTGGGTTTAGCGCCTTCAGGGGATGCCCCTGGGGTTTCACTTAAGTCAAACGGAGATACTGATCATAGTGCCTCACCCATGAACTACGAACCTGCGGACGATGACGAAGGGAAAACGAAGGAGACATTAGCAGTGAATGATAAAGAAGAAACGGAGGCCGAGAAACAGGCAAGCGCAGAGCCTATGAAAGTGGATCAAAGCGGACCAGAGCCTGTGGATGAGAACGGTAGAGAGCCGGTGGATGAGAGTGGAGAGGTTGTGCTGGAAGCCGCAGAGGATACTGTCATCTTCTGAGGACGTTGGTGCGATTGCGGATGGTTTCCCCCTACCCCCTTCCTAACATATACCATTCTGTATGCTGATTAGGTGTTGTTGCTGCACTCTCCCTCGCAGGAGCAGCTTAATTGTTAGTTGCAGCGTACTATCTTGTAAATTATGATACCATCGTGCCGAGCAATGGCGCTATGGAGTCCGAGGAATTAGTTGTGGACTGGGATACGACATGCATGTAGAAGACAAGCTTGATATTTGCAGTACTTATCTTGGAAGTACTTAGTACTTGGTACCGAACCTGCTGTTTCCGTTGATATCCGTATGCACAAGTTGCTCCACCTAGACGACTTAAGACAACTCATCTAGCCGTGTTATCCTTAGCCGTGTTACCGCAGAGCTTTGAAAAGCATTTCCTCTCACAGCAGGCCGATAACCACCAATTTCCAAACTGATGTCAAAAACGTAGTCCCTGTGAAGCGGTTTGACCATGCTTCGACCGTGCTTCGACTATGCTTCGCTCTCATCCTTCCGAGTAATATGCATACAACATGGCACCAACCGCAGCACCCGCAACCGTCAGACTATCGTTCATGCACGACGTACGGGCTGTACAGTATGTTGGGGTAAAAGACGTTCAATGACGACCAACTGCAGCTCAGGCTTGGCTGAAATCGTCCATTGCCAGCGCGAACGGCCTTCGAGAACAATGCGAGTCATAATTCTTGCGTTAGGGGCTTGATTCGATCACCAAGGCATGACATACTGCTGCATGCCTAATAAAGCCTAAAACGCTGGACTAAGGGCTATATTAGACTCTTAACCTCGACTGCTAACGCACCCCGACTGATGTCGCTACTCCGGAGGGGTGTGGGCCACTTCCGAGCTAACCTCCCAGTTTAGTAATGACTAGACACAGCAAAGTCATTCAATCCTCCCCTCCTCCAAAAACAGCAGTTGTCTGAGGAGAAAGAGAAAGAGAGAGAGAGCAGCGGCACTACACAAGGTGCATCTTCTCCACCTCCGCTCCCGGTTCCTCGCCCGCACCGTGTCTCTCGCCAGCGGTGCATAAATAAAACGAAAAGGAATACTTCCCCATCCCCCGCAACGCGGCGAACCTCCCACCCCCATCCTGTACTCTCTCCCGCACAACCGGGGAGCACTGCATCTGGCTCGCAACCACCCCACCGTGATACGTGACAAAACACCAGTCAGGAAGCGCGCCTCTATCGATAATGGCTATCGTGCCCATCGACCCGGTCTCGGACCCCCGAGTCGCCCACCGCTCCGCCCTGCTGAATGGCCACACGTATCACTACCTGCTTGGCTTGCCCGCGGACGGCCGCTTCAAGGCTACCATTTTTCTTGTAGGTCTGCTAGTCTGCCAGGCCCCACAGCGCCCGCCGTGCACAGCGCGGTTGACCGGATGCAAAACCATGAGTGCTGATTCGCTGCTTGCTTTTGGTGTTGCTAGATTCACGGCTGGCCCGACCTGTCGATGGGGTGGCGGTACCAGATTCCGTTCTTGATCGAGATGCGGTTTAGGGTTGTGGCGCCGGACTTGATGGGCTTTGGGGGCACTGTAGGCGGACTTTCCCCCCTCCCCCGCACTGAAAAACAGCCATTCTGGACGCGCGCGCGAGGATGCATGGCATGTTTTTGTTTCTGTGAAAGTGTAGGGCTAAATCCTTGTGTAGGATGCTCCACGAGTACCCCCGAATCCAATCAGTTTGTACGGATACAAGAGGGCTGCAGATGACATCGCGGAGCTGGCGAGGCAGTTAGGGGCCCCGAAGATCGTGCTGGGAGGTCACGATTGGTAGGCTTTGCGGTCGCGTGCATAAGACGAGCAAGACATCATTGCTAATATTCTCTAAAGGGGCGGTTTTGTGGTTTGGCGGACGGCCCAATGGTGAGAATTAAGGGAGCACAGTACCCCAGGTTTGGAAGCATGTGTGGAGGGCTAATCATCTTCAGGCATCCCGACCTAGTCACGCACGTATTCTCTGTTTGCACGCCGTACACAGAGCCACGCAAAGATTACTATTCTATGGAGGATTTGGTGAAAGGCCCCTTGCCACAGTTCGGCTACCAGCTTCACCTCGCCGGGCCAGAAGTTGAGGCGGCCCTCCAGTCCGAGGAGCAGATCAAGCAGTTTCTCAGCGGCATGTATGGTGGCAAAGGGCCTAACGGCGAGCTGGCCTTTGATCCAGTGAAAGGGTTTTTGATCGAAAACCTACCGAAGCTGGGGAAGGGCCGACTGTTTAGCGACAAGGTGAGTTCGGCCGAAGAAAAGGGCGCGTGCCTATAGCAATGCCGCTCCAGATAAATGTCGATTTACTCGATCTGGATTCGGTGCGAGGCGGGAGGCGGCTGCGTAGCATATGCCATTGATCTGCGCGGTCCGCGCCATTCTCAAGACTCCCGGCTTGGGAAGGAGCTAACGCTAACCTACTGTTAGGAGCTCGATTACTACGTAAAGCAGTATTCGCGGAACGGACTGCATGGCACCTGTAAGTGAAGCAGCTGTTCTACGTTCAGTGCGGTTTTATTGAAAATTTCAGTGAACTGGTATCGTGCGCATAAAGTAAACTGGGAAGAAGACCTTGAGTGAGTGGCGATTGCCAAGAGTCGCAGTATTAGTGACATTGACAGAAGTATCAGGTTGATAAATCGCAAGACGATCAGCATTCCTACCTTGTTCATCCAGGCGAACTATGACTCGGTGCTGCAACCGTCAATGGCTAGGGGAATGGAGAAGCATCTGACGGATTTGAGCAGAGGAGAAGTTAACGCTACGCACTGGGCTTTGACACAGAAGCCGGAAGAAGTTAATACGGTTGTGAAAAGTTGGCTGGAGAAGGTGGGATTCGGGACGGGGAAGAGCTCCCTATAGGATAGTGGGAGACTCTCACCATCTGCTTTCTTTGATCGGGTTAAAATGAGAGAGGCATGATTGCCAAAGTAACCTGCCAGCTAGTTGGTATTTTGCAATCTAAGCCTCAAGGACTCCCAGGTGCTCAGAATGCCGCTTAATGGTGGATTGAAGACTTTGCTGGAGACACTACAGCAGGTCAGCAAGGGTTGAACTAGGGTTGGACTAGTTTCCCTTGAACCCACTGAATCCAACCCGGCGCTTTAGGATGAAGCTGCATGGCCACAACTATTCCAGCCGCCACTTCGGAGTGTTACTTTGACAACGTCCTGGAGTAATTGCTAAGATAAGCAGCTGTTAAGGCCAGCGGTTCTGCGATATCGGGGCCCACCCGCCGGTCACAGTGCTGGTTCTTTACGTTTTTCTAGCTTTTTGGAAAGTCCCTCCGCCCATGCTCGTGCTACCTACCTATTGCTCCCTGCGCTCATCTACGCCACAATTAACTAGAAGGAGGTCTTTACCAAGGACAATGCGTATACAGGAGACGGATGTATTATCGGATACACCAACGAGAGTCCCAAGAGTGAAGATGAAAGGAGAATGGACGGTGAAGAGGCATGAACCTTATTATCGCTGAACATGTGCGTCGATCCTGCCGCTAGGTTCGCGCTTTTCAAGGTGGCCCTACAGGGCGATATATTGAACTTCAGGCCTTGTCGATTTAGAAAGTCGATCTGGGACTCCAGGGACCAGTAGCAATGTGGAATATTGCCGTGTGTCAATTCGAAGCTTAATAGCTACAGATAATAAAAAGTCACCCCAAGGCCACTTCGGAGCCAGTACTCCGCTCTCGTACCTTACATCCGGCGTTTCGACTGAGCCCTCGACTTGCCGTAACCGGGTATTCCTGATTGCTCGCCCCGTTTCAAGTGGAAAATGTCCGCGTTGCACGTACACCGCCTTCTCGAAGCATGCTCGCCCGCATAAGTGTCGGAAGAAAGCGTTGGGAAGTCTTCGTACTGTGCCTGATCTGAGTGGAATCAGCAATATAAAAGTCGACTTCTTATCGCCCGCGGCGGCTTTAGTAATTGGCATTGATGTTCATCACGATGTCGGTTCAGCACGTTTCGCTCAATTGGAGAGCTCTAGTGTTGGGACTTACTCATGAACCCTTCCTCTGCTTGTGCATCGCGGCCTCTTGCCGAACCCATCCCACTAGCAGAGCCACGAACAATCGACTGGGCCTGTCACTAGAGGCCTGCCTTTTCTGCCTTGCCCAGCACACGGCGTTGCAGCATTAGTAGAATTAGATCCAAAGTGATACGATTGCAACGCACGCCAGGGATCTTTAGCAATCCTAGCAACCACGGGCTCTAATACTATGATAAGCTCGCCCTGGACGATGTCCCAGCAAGTCGGTAGTTCCATTTAAGATGGGAAGGCAAAACCCCTGGGCATTGCAGATGAACAGAGTCGCGGGAGCATCTGTCCAGCCAGCCAGCCAGCCAGCCAGCCAGCCAGCCAGTAAAATGCCATCTCCATTAGGCCACGTTGGATGCATGCCATAGAGGGCGACCAAGAGCCATCAAGGCCCGTGTCGCCATGCGAATCGGTTGGGAATCATGCTGAAGGTTTTAGTGCCAAGGCAATGGGCCCACTGCAAGCCTCTTGACACTGCCCTATCATTGTTTTATCGGCGCTGCTGATAGACAGCATAGGCTCTTGAATACAGCCAACTAACGTAGCAGCCCTGTTCACTGTCGCCTTCGGAGGACCAAGCTTGTTGATCCGATAGAAGAGAAGTGATGCTTTCTGGACGCTCCACCTGCGGATCTAGCCAGTTATATATACGGCGTAACGGGAAAAAGCAACGACTACACGAGTATCCCAAGAGATCCATGTACCACGCCGGATTGATTCGCCCAGCTAATGACGTGGATGCTCAAACTTTTATGCGATTTCACTATCTCCCCGATGCACGAACGAGAACGAAGAGCCAGCATATGCTAAGGCAATGATCGTGGAATGCCGACATGTATATTAACCTCCACGCTCCCGTGGGGTTATGAGGCAACTTGCCTTTCCTCCTGTCTCTATACTATTCAAGTCCAAACCAAAAATTAGCTGTCCAACGTGATGGCTCCTTCAGCGTTGGCGGATATCTATCCAATCCCAGCGAGGCACTACAGTAAAGCTACCATCCAAGCTTCTGTCCTGCATGGGGCAAGGGACTTGCGGCTCGTATGCTTTCCCCTTTCAGTTTCCCCCTCCATCCCACACCACCTTCGTGGGGGGCATCTCATATGTTTGTGTGCGTGCAAACAAAGTTAAACTTCGATCTAGGAAACAAGAATAATATCAGATCCAGCCCCGCATGAACTACAGATTGCCATCAAAGCCACTGGCGTGTGCGGCAGCGATGTCTCTTACTATAACAAGTTTCGAAACGGCGATCTCCAAGCCGTGGCACCACTCTCCCTTGGGCATGAGTCTGCTGGTGTCATCGTGGCCGTCGGCGAGGCGGTGACGGGTTTTCAGATTGGTGAACGAGTCGCGTTGGAGGTTGGAGTGCCGTGTGATAACTGCCGGTCATGTCAGAGAGGTCGATATAACCTTTGCCCTGGCATGAGGTTCCGAAGTAGCGCCAAGTCTGTGCCTCACTTTCAGGGAACCCTCCAGGAACGTATCAACCACCCCGCAAAATGGTGCCATAAGTATGCCCTTGCATGATGTGCTGGAGAAATTAGAAACCGTGCTAACCTTAATTCAGGATCCCCTCTCACGTCTCCATGGACTCTGCCGTTCTGCTCGAGCCCCTCTCCGTTGCCATCCATGCAACAAGGAGAGCTTCAATAGAGCAGGGTGACACAGCCATCGTCTATGGTGCGGGCACCGTTGGCTTGCTTGTGGCGGCCATGGCAAAAATGTCCGGCGCCACTACCGTCATGATTGCAGACATCGACAGCGGTCGGGTTGACTATGCCATCCGCCAGGGCTTCGCAACGAAGGGATACGTCGTTGTTCCCCGGAAACATCTCAACGAGACTGCTGGGAAGCTTTCCGCCGCCAAGGAACTCGCATCCGAGATAGTGGAGATCGCCTGCGCCAATGAGCCAGACTTTGAGGGTGCCGATGTGACCTTTGACTGCACCGGCAAGGAAATCTGTATGCAAGCCGGCCTTTATGTGAGTCCTGGTTCCTGCCCTACTCTTTGATCCCTTAACTCATCATTCTCAGGCAACAAGACCGGGCGGTAAGTTGATAATGGTCGGCATGGGCACTCCAATACAAATGTTGCCCATTTCCGTGTCGCATTTAAAGGAGGTGGACATCATTGGCATCTTCCGCTACGCAAACACATACCCTGTCGGCATCAAGATCCTTGCCTCGGGTGTGCTCCCCAGTCTCGACAACATGGTAACACATCGGTTCAAAGGGCTTGCTGCGGCGAAAGAGGCATTCGAGTTGGCAAGTAAAACGGCCGACAAGGATGGCAAACTCGTTCTGAAGGTGATTGTGGAGGGTTGATTCCCGCAGGATATTTTGTTCCCTTTCGGACACGGATACGTTTTATTCTCAGGTGGGATAGAAGGGTTTAGAAGTTTCAGTTCGCAAATAAAAGGGTCGGCGTCGGCACCTCTTCGCAGAGACGATGGATGATACCAATCAGGATTAACGGTGCCAGAGTTGGAAATTAGTCTTACTTAGAAGGCTCTCATAGTAATGAAATCTTGCGTCTTTCTACGACATACGGAGGCCTCTACCAAAAAAAACGAGCCGGTCCGTGCCCGCGCTAACATCTTGGCTTGGCTTGGTATTGATTCCTTTTTGCTTACCATCTTTTCTGCTGCTATTACTTAAAAAATATGCTTTAACAGCTTGTTTAGTGGCAGAAAAGGCATAGACAAAGGCATGGAAGGACCTTAAGCGATGGCGAATTCAGCGTTGGATTAGAAGGATTAGGTATTTACAAGGGGGGCAATGAGTATATTGAGGGGAATAAGAAGCCTGCTAATTGAGTAATTAAGCGTAGAAGGCCAATTTGTATATCTTAGACGTCAACACTACTTTCTACCAGTTAAGAATAATAGCAATTAATGATTTTTGGTGTAAATCTCATACAAAAGTATTGCCAAGCTACATGGCGCGGTGGCTTGCGCCAGTGGCACGGACCGGCTCGTTTTTTTTGGTAGAGGCCTCCGTACGAGTTACTTGAAGCCTGAGAAAATGACTGTTCCATTCAAGGGGTTATGAGATACCAATGCTTCCCTAAGACTGCTGGATGATGATTGATCTCGAGACAAGCATGTTGAGAACTCGGCGAATAGGGCGGCATGCTCTGGAGGACGGAATAACGCGCTGTGGCTGGCGGGGAGGTTTCCTTCGCGTCCAATGGCGCCAAGAGAAAAAAAGCCATGCACAAGGCGACTCTCACTGAAGCCTAATTTTCGAGCCATAGCTCCAGCGAGCCGCACCCCACATCCACCACTTCAACCTCAATCTCAATTCCCACCTCCTGCCTCTTCGACAACAAGACCATTTCCTTCCCTCCATATTTCCTCCGCCGACAGACTCTGTAAATATGGCTGAAGCACCTCCGAATCCTCTAATATCTACCGCAAGAGCTTCAGATACCAGTCCGCTAATCCAACTACACCCTCTCGTCCTTCTCACGATCTCAGACTACCTGACACGCCACACGCTACGACAACAAAACGGACCAGTTGCAGGGGCTATATTGGGTCAACATAATGGCCATGAGATCACAATGGAGGTTGCCTTCGAGGCAAAGCTCACACAGAACGAGGCTGGTCAAGCAGTGCTGGACGACGCATGGTTTCATGACCGGTTAGAGCAGTGTGAGTACACCTACTGCTCTCTCAGTCGTTTTCCCCAATCCAGTCCCCCTTAATCTTCACTCTACAACTTTCTATCCCCCCTCTAGACGCACAACAATTCTAAAACTGCACTTTAAGTCAAGGACGTCCACAAATCCCCCGCCCTCGACCTCGTCGGCTGGTTCACTCTCGGTCCCTCCACTGGCCCCTCAGAACACCATCTTCCCATCCACACGCGGCTGCAAGAAGTCTACAACGAGTCGCCCATCCTCCTCCTCTTCCACCCCGCCGACGCCGTCGCCGAGTTCTCTGCCGGCGGCAAGCTGCCCCTCACACTCTACGAGAGCGTGTTCGACTCCGGGCCCGGCATGGACATCGACGGCGCGGGCCAGCACTGGCCGCTGAAGTTCCGGGAGCTGGTCTACACGGTGGAAACGGGGGAGGCGGAGATGATCAGCGTGGATTTCGTGGCACGCGGAGGCGGCAACGCGACGGCCATCGATAGCACGAAGGCGGCCGCCGCAGCGCCGAAAGCGGCTGCAGAGATGGCAGAGGAGAGTAAGAAGGGAAAGGGGAAAGCGAAGGACGCGGCCGCAGCAGCGAAGGAGGGCGCGATAGACGAGTCGGCGGTGCTGACGGCCGAAGACGAGGAGCGTGAGTGTAGCCCCTTACCTACCCTTCACCTACCAAACTCACCCATCAAACCCACCAATCCATCCATCCATCTACCCATCCGTCCACCCTACCTTCCACATGCACAGACGTAGAAGCTAACCCCAAATCCCCTCCTAGTCCTCTCCTCCCTAACCGCCAAATCCAACGCCATCAAAATGCTCTCCCGCCGCATCTCGCTCCTCCGCGCCTACCTCGCCTCCCTCCCCCCAACCTACCTCTCAGACCCTTCCCTCCCGCTCGCCAACCCCCCCGCAACCGACCCCAGCACCCTCCCCCTCAACCACCCCATCCTCCGCTCCATCTCCGCGCTCCTCGCCCGCCTCCCCATCCTCGCGCCCCCCGACGCCCCCGCCTTTGCGCGCGAGTCCCTCGAGGAGCAGAGCGACGTGCAACTCGTCGCGCTGCTGGCCAGCATCACGGGCTCGGTGCAGGCGGCCAAGGAGGCCGGGCGCAAGCACGCCGTTGTCGATAACACGCGCTATCAGGGCAAGAAGGGGTTGTTGGCGGGCATGGGCTCGTTCGATGCGGGCGGTACCGGGGCCGCGTTCTTCGATACGGTCATGCAGGGGGGGAGTGGGGAGGGGAGGGCGTTGAGGGAGCGGAGTGGGAATGAGAGGTGGGGTTGAGGGGGTTGTTTTTTGTTCTCGGCTTTGTTTGTTTGTTTGGGTCGGGCGAAGAGGGCATGGGCATGGGTGAGGCGTTTTACATTTTTTAGGAGCTGAGGGGCATGGGTGGGAAGGCTGTGTGTGTGCAAATGAATGAATGCATTGAGCGGCTCGCTGGGCTTTGCGGGGTTTCTCGGGGGGCTGATAGTGGCGTATGCGCGATAGAGCGCTAGATAGTGCATAGAAAAGGAAGTCTTAATAATGGTTCTGCTCTATTCTTCTCCTAATGCCTGAGAAATACGGATTGAGAGGTGAGGACGCAGAGTATTAGAAAACTCCTAAGACTAGAGAAAAACACTCCGAGTAATTGTTAAATTCCAGCCCAAGTTCAAGCCCAAGCCAAAAAGCCAAACGTGAATCCAGATCCCGCCTGAAAATGCTGCGGAATCTCACCCCTGCCGCCTGCATATCCAACCCTGCATTTGGATCGTTCCCAAAACCTCGCCTCTAGCTGCTACCCCCTACTACTGCCCCCACCATCTGCCCGGCCACTACCGCCGCACCCTCTTCTCCTCCCGCCACGCCACCGGCCGCGCAACGGAGCGGCCCCAAGGACACCTCTTCTCCATCAAGACAGCAGCATCGCGCTGGTTGGAGAGGTGCGTCGCGGGGCTGACGGCGTGCTTAAGGACGTAGGAAGCGGGCGTGGGGACGGGCGGGAGGGCTTCTGGGAAGGCGTCCAGCAGCGGGTGCGCTAGCGTATTTGCGGGCGGTGTTGCTGGGAGCGGGCTTGGCTCCTTGGGGGGAGGATTGGCGGAGACTTTGGCGGGGGAGGAAGGGGCGGGATGGTCAAGGAGGGAGTCGTGGCGTGAGAGGGGGGGTCTGGCGGGAGAGAAGGATGGTGGTAGGGGAGGCGGAGGGGACGGGTGCGCGGTGGGTTGGTCTAGGAGGATGCGGGTGTCGTCGCTGAGGTGGTTCTCGTTGTCTGGGCCGCCCATGCTGAGACTGAGGCTGTTGCGCGCGCGGGTGGTGCTCTCGGGCCGCCGAGCGGGAAGCACGGCGGGGTGGCCTGGCGTGTCTTCTCGAGAGGGTGGGGACTCTTCGGCCTCAGCTGGCAGAGTGTCGTCCTCGTCCCTACTCCGCTCGGGCGGTTCGGCCTCATATTCCTCTTCCTCGTTCACCGTGTCCTCTTTGGTGTTTGCGTTCGCGTCGTCATTTTGCGTGGTTTTATCGATACTGGGTCCTACATAGCCGTACCTATCCATGAAGAACAATTGGAAGGGTTTGAAAGGCTTTTCCTTAAAGTAGTCGTCGTCCTTAGCCTGCTCTGTAGGATCTTGGATATCCTTCGAATGTACTTCCTCCCTGAGAGGCGAACACGCCGAAACCCTCGGGTTGCACTTCGAGCGCTCGTAATGTTCCCTCGGAAGCGTAGGAAATTTCCGTCGGATAGACCACGAGGCGGAGCTGTGTTGGTTTTCAAGATCCTCGAGCAGTTTCTCCAGTTTCTGCAATGATGCAGGCTTGAAAGGACTCCTTTCCGGCAGCGAGGGGCTTTCCTCACCTTCTCCAGGGCAAACTTGGTCGCGTACGAAGGTGTGGAGCTCCCGTGCTCTTCGCAGTCGATCGTCCCACTCTGCGTTCCATTGTTGGTACCGGCATGGTCCGCACCATGTAGGCGAGGCGAGGCAGAGATACTCGCTGGTTTGACAAGCGGCCATCATGCTACACTCTATCCTGTTTCCCTTTTGGTATGTGCCCCTGCAGCGGGATAAGAGACAAAGGACATTGTGTCCACATGAATGTCGGTACCCCAGTATCTTGCACATGGGATTGCGAAGAATAGTTGTCAAGTTATGATGATATGCCCAGGATGAGGAGAAAAAATCTGGAGCTAGAAGCTAGAACTTGATAACCTTTGAGTCAGAGACTGTATCAGGACTGTTCTCCAGCAGCGATTAGCGCATGAATGCCCTCAATAATCTACGTCTGGAGAGCCCTTAAGATTACCAAGCTGTCGTTTGTAAACTTCGGAGGCGCGCTGAGTGGCTAGAGAACTCCATATACGTTGTTAGGACTACTATGTTTGAGTGTTCCTTACAGTGCTGGAGCTACTCCAACTTCTTGGAGCTTATTTGGTAGCTGCGCTACTGAATATTTAGACTGGGGTTTGCTCAGTACAACCCTCAGATCCTAAGCTGGTCGGATGCCATGTAAGCCTTATTTGCCTATGTAAAGGAGGAATAAGCGGATGAAAACTTGATAAAGGGGGAATGAGAAGATTCAGAAGGAAACTAGAAGCCTCATCCGCAGCAGCTAGGTGGCATATATTAAGGATAAAGTGGCATGCTGGCGGATGGATGAGATGTGACGGTTCGAGGTGAATATTCAGCAAGCTGGATGAAAACAGGTCATGAGGAAAACAAGCAGTGGCAGTGTTTTATGTATATGTTTTTCCGCCCTCAGCGATCGAGGTCATGCTACAATGTCTTAAGTTGGGCCTAGATCACTGAACAGAAGCGAGCAAGTCAAGCCAGGACTCAACCGAAAGAAACGGACGGCTTGAGAGAAGATGTTTGTGACTGTGAATGGTAACAAGCCGCAGATTACCTGATCCGTGAGTGGCAAAGGGGAGGAACTGCAAGGCTGAGGCGTAACGGAGCTTTGGTCCACGACCGCACAGAGTTTAGCTCCCGAATGCTTGATGTGATCGCTTCAAGGTTTGTTGAAGAGAGTACAAGCAAGCCATGGTACAACATACCGTGTATTAATTGGCACAACATACCGTGTATTAATTGGTGCAACATACCATGTATTAATTGCTAGCAGGAGAATGTGGCTGTAGCTGGGCTTTGGCTGCTTGTTTAGCTCAATGGACCGTGCTGGTAGTTGTTCTGGGGAGCTTGATTTGGCTGAGCTAGTCACGTCGCTTGGGAATTGAGAACAGGTGAAACATACAGCATCTGGTGGTTAGCGCAGCCACGTCTGCACGACCTTTTTGAGGGGAAGTTTTGGTATTTGTGCTGTTAATAAAACACGCTAACCACTGGACGCGCCTGATGCTATACATAGTGCATATCACAAGTCTACTTCACAAGAACTGAGTCAAGAAGATTAACATTAAGCAATTCTATCAACGAGTAGAATGCATTATGCGGCCAGCAGGCCTTCAGAAATTCATTGGTTTATGCGAACAGAACCGGATCTACTCTACAGACCTCTAATCACCAGCCCATTAAAAAAGGAGAGCAATCGATGCCCTTCAATTAAAAATAATAAAAGAAATAAAAGTCCTCGCCGAGCTACGAAGTGAAGGGTAAGATAAAAAAGAGCTCTTTTGTACTCGTAGCGCGTAGAGGCATCAACAGCATGAAGGCGTTAATGATTAGTCTCCCAAAATGAAGTCCTTTCTGAACACTAAGACACCGCCGGCCAATTCTAATATTTGATAACTGGGGCATGCGCCGGCTCGTTGCGGACCAGCACGCCGCCCTTCATACCGACCTGCTCTAGTTTGTCGGCCCAGTTGTTCTTTTTCTCCTTCTTCCCGCGCAGCATCCAGCTGCTGAAAACCTTGCGCAGTTTGGATGGTTTCTCGGGATGCGGCGGCAGCGCTGTGATTTCAACAACACCTGGACGCCGCGGGTCGTAGATGCGCGAGTGGGCCGACGTGGCGTCCGAGCTGATTTTCCTGCTGAAGTTCCTGGGATATCCGTCCATGCTGGTTTTCATCTTGTAGGACTCGTCGCCTGTGCTCTTGTGACGCTGATGCTTCAACCTTTTCGCTTCCTCGATGCTTCGGGCAAGTGAGCTGACGTCGGTTGTGGAGCCCGACAGCTGTTGCAGTGATGCGCTGCTAGTGAATTTGGCAGGGACTGCGGGTTTCGCTTTGATGCGCACGTTCTGCGGCGGCATGAATAAAGTTGCGTCTTCGTGGAACGACATATGTTTGGCTAAAGAGTCAGAGCCGCTGCGTCTGTGCTGGCGCCGCACGGCTGCCACTTCATCTTGACTAGGATTTTTGGCACGCATCAGATCCGCGATATGCGTCTTAGAGGATTGGTACGAGTTTGGTTCCGGCCTCCGCTCCTGCTGGTCCCACTTGTCAAGACTGGGCAACGGCGGTAATTCTCGGTTCAGATTAAGCTCAGGCTTGGGTGGGTCACCAGAGCGAGTTTCACTACGCCCTCGTGCACTGACTGGCCGACTGTCTTTGAAGCTGCTGAGGCTAGTCTTGCGTTGTAAGGCCCAGCTACGCCACCCGTGAGTAGAACTACTACGCTCTTGATGAGCGTCCGACTTATTACTCCGCATGGAGTCTCGGGATGCTGATCTGCTTAGGGCAGGCCGGATGTACTCTCGAATTTCGGATCTGATGCTCCTACTTCTACTGGGAGGTCGACTGGAAGCCTTCGGTCCCTCCTGCGTGAGCATGTTCATGCGTCTTTTCTCAAGTTCTTGTCTCATCCATTCAGCAGCCGCGGCATCTGCAAGAGCCGCTGGACTATCGTTGACGTATGCTTGCTGCGAAGTGCGCTTTGAGTTCATAGTTGAAGTGAAAGCCGCTGACGTGGGTGCAGTGGAAACATTGTTGTAATGATTTTCCGTCGACGCCGTCAGTGGCGTATGAAGACTGGTATCATCAGAATCCATCGGATTACGGTTAGGAGCCGTTTGGGGGCGATCCACGCCTAGAGACTTCGCAACCTTCAAGGACGCTTGCTTGGTCGGAATAGATCTGGCACGAGCCAAAAGCTCCCCTTCATCAAGTACACCAGTCATCGGTCTCTCGTCTCTTCGACGACTGGTGTTTGCTTGCACGGTAGGATGGATGCTGTCTGCGGGGAAGAGGTCCTTTAGTGCTGCTTCGGGTTTATATCCATACTTTTTAGCATCTGGAGCAGCGCTAGGCTCAGCACCAGATTTTTCCGAGGGCCGCTGTGGCAGATTCGAGCGTGCAGCTTTTTGTTTTTCTCTCATGGAACGATTTAAGCCGCCAAAGTCCAGCTTTGGTTTTTCATAGTCCTCAAATACATGCCCGGAAGGTTTATAATCTTGCAAAATAAGAGCGCATGCCGCACGAAGTTGTGCTTCGGTCTTCGACGACAACGGCCGCCGGTTTATGAAAGGCGAGGCTGGAGGACTAATGCTATCCCTCCTCCGGTTTGGAGTCGCGCCTTTGTATGCCTTGGTCTCCGGTTTGGAGGGCGCCTTCTACGGCGTGTTAGCTTGTGAGTCCACATGCGCGATCGTGATACGGGGACAAAGACTTACTGTCGGGACCAGATTGAACGAAAACTTCCTCTTCATGGTGCCTGCAGATTGAAAAGTCGAGTGCGGTGTACAATATCGGAAGAAAACAAGCCAATGGTTCGAGAAGCTGTTCTACAGCAGTGATGGAGCCCGGGAAATGCGCAGCAAGCGTGGGAGGACAACCCGACTGGCGAGTTGTTCCAGCATGTATTGTGAAAGCCGAGGAAGAGCAGAAGAGGGATTTTTGGGGTAATACGAAGCCTCTTTGGCAATGGGAGAGGCCTTGAACATAATGGTGGACTGTGCTGGCAGCGAGAAATAACGGTCTGCTAGGGGAATTAACGTGACACACGAGGATCCAATCGGTTGAGGGATACGAGAGCCCCGAGGCGAGGGGCGCCCCATAATTTCGCTGGGCCTGGCAAACCAAATGCGGAGAGCGCCTATCCGCACACCTGGATAGCCCTGGCCGACTGTGCTTGGGGGCACACTCAGAACTCAAAGCAAGCTCCCCTGCTACTCAGCTGCCACTCATCTGCCATGCTTGCCCTGTCGATTGAAGTGCCACAGCCTCACGACATGAAATCTACATGAATCTCACCTGCATCTGCGTGTCCAGGAGTGCCATCTACCTTTGTTTCCAATGGCATGTCACCCACCATCGACGATGCAAGCCCGACGAAACATGCGGCTGGCACACACATCCCCCGTAACACGGCGTCGAATTTTCCGAGGGCTTGCCGTGTGAACCACCGTCCGCTTAATACAACGCAATTTAGACGATAGCCTTTCTTTTGGCAATTGATAATCGCCCATATGTTTCCATAGCCGAATCCCTAGTCTACAGTAGTCAAAATTCGAAGCCCAAGCTGGACAGCAAGCTTAGACTGCAAGCCATTCTCATCTTCACCCGGCGCAAGAAGACTCCAGAGTAGGGAAGTAATTGGTGCAGATCTTGCCATGCCACAAATCCACACCCCTTTCATGTTTTCAAGCTGCTATCCTTTTGTGCAGACTTCCATCTGCCAGAATTCAGGCATATTACGTCCCTGCGTCTACCCGTAACTTAATATCAAACTTTATCTGCGCAATGGATGACATGGCGACCCGGCTTTCACCGACCGCTGACGTTTTAGCCTCCCCATCACAGCGAAGAAGAAAACATCCATTTGTCATGTTGCAATCAGGTTTGTTGGGAAGTGAGCGCGTCTTACATGTATATCCAGTGCCGTTCTCAGAGCCGTGCTGGAAGTTTTATGCTTATAGAATAGCACGTCATAAAGACATCATAATACTTTTTTATTCTTCAGAGGCTTGCCGATGCAAGCCATCAAGAGAAAGAGGAGAGCTAGAGGGATCCCTTATCTTCAAGCTTTTGCCATCTTATCTGATGCCCTTTTTAAAGACATCAAGACATGACCAAATTATTCCAATTAGCTCAGCCTTCGTATCCCAACGAAGTATCATTAGTAGACTAAACCAGGAACATTGAGTAAACTGTCTGACTCTCGACTATCTTAGCGGCTCAAATGGCTTTAGAATGCTTAACCCCAAGCGCCAGGAGTGTCCCATCGATTTAAACTTCTTGTTTGTCCCCGGATCAAGTTTCGAGCATTTAATGTCCAATGCGCCGATAATGAAGATATCCATGCTAGGAGCGATTCATTAATTCTTGGCATACGATACGGAAATGTTTTTGGATAAGCATCTTGAAGTACTTCAAACGGATCAGCACTATTACACTTCTTAAGCATCTCAAGCAGCCAACGAAGGCACAATTAGGACGCCAAACCCGTAAGCGGATGCCTTAGCACGAACTGGATAAGACAGCGTCCTCCATGCAGTCTGGTAGTGCAGTCTGGTAGAATTGTAATCCACAGCTGACATATCCTAGAGAAGTATCTCAATCCAGACATACACAATACCACGCAACCGCCATTTACAACCCGTACAACCCTTATCTCAAACTATCTCCCTCACCCCCACAGCCTCACCCTCGACGCCCTCAACAAAATCCCCCCAGCCACCGCCAGCACGCCCACCGCCAGCGCCATATTGCTAACCCTTGTCTCCTCAACGACCCTCCCAAGCTTCGTCTCCTTCTGCCCAAACACGACCCCACTGCCCTTCCCCAGCGCCTCGAAATCCGCCCAGTCGACCTTCGCCAGCATCTCCTGGTACTCAACCACGGTTCCCGACCAATTATTCGTGATCCTCCCCTCCGCCGTCTTATACCAGCTCGCACACTTAGGATCCGCAAAGCTCGACGCATTCAGCGCGCGCTGGACCTCCTCATTAAACCGCTCCAGCCTCTCCTTCCTCGGCACGAGCGCGAGCGGCCCCGTCCCCGCCCCCGCCCCCGCCCGCGCATCCAGCACGCGCCGCACCAGCGCGTTCAGGTACCGCGACTGCGCCTCGATCATCAGCACGATGGAGTTGTGGCCCAGGTTCGTGTTCGGCCCGTAGAACATGCCGAAGTTGGGCAGGTCCTCGACCGTCGCGCCGTACAGGGCGCGCGCGCCGCCGGCCCAGATGTCGGACAGCGCGCGCCCGCGGCGGCCGGTGATGCGGATCGGGTGCATGAACTCGACGGTGCGGAAGCCGGTCGCGAGGACGATGAGGTCGAAGGCTGTGGAATCCCCGCCGTCGCCGTCGCCGACTTCGATGCCGGACGAGGTGATGCGGGCGATCGGGCGGGTTTCGAGGACGCAGTTGGCCTGCCCCAGCGCGGGGTAGTAGTCGTCGGAGCTGATGACGCGCTTGCAGCCGGGGCTGTAGTCAGGCGTGAGGCGCTGCCATAGCTCGGGCTGGTTCGGCAGCTGCTGCTTCATGGCGTCGGTGCACCAGGTGCGGATCTGCTCGGCGGGGGCGGAGTCCGCGTCGTTCACGGCGGTGTAGAAGCTCTCGCGGATGTCCATCTGCGTGGCGCGGACGCGCCAGCGCAGCGGGGGGACGTAGCGGAACAGCGCGCGGCGGAGGGAGGACACGGGGGCGTCGTCGCGCGGTATCACCCAGTTGGGGGACCGCTGGTAGACGGTCACTTGGGCGGCGGTCTTGACGAGCTCCGGGATGATTTGCGCGGCCGTGGTGCCTGGAGTGGGAGGTTAGCGGATGCTTTGGGTTTTGGCTAGGAGAGCTGTGCGCTGGGCCTGCGTACCGTTTCCAATCACGGCAATCCTCTTGCCTTCGAGCCCGTAGCTCCAGTCCCATCGCGCTGAGTGCATCATCTTCCCCTTGAAGTCGTCGATGCCGGGGATATTGGGATAGCGAGGCTGGTTCAGTTGCCCGACGGCGGACACGAGGTAGTCCGTTGTGATGGTATATTTGTTGGAGAACTCGCTCTCCTTGTCGCCGGATACCTTCACGTCGACTTTCCATTTCATCTCGGCGTCATCCCATCGTGCCTCCTCCACCGAGGTGTTGAACCGAATATATCTGTACAGCTTGTATTTCTCTGCGACGCCGATGAGGTATTCCTGTAGCGCTAGTTAGTATGGAGGCTTCCATGGTGATAATCCTGCACTTACGAGGATTTCTTCTTGGCTAGGATACTCCCTTGTCCAATCCGGGTTCTGCTCGAAGGAATAGCTATACAGCAGACTCCACACTAGCTTTTGTGAGCGACAATTCGCGAATACTCGTCGCCAACAAGCATAATCGAGGAGCTCATACCATCGCAGCAACACCCAGGGTACTTGTTATCGTGCCAAGTCCCGCCAACCCCACTGCTCTTCTCGACGATAATGAAGTTGTGGCATTTGTTCCGCTTGATGAGGTCGATAGCCATGCACATTCCTAGGGACAACTATTAATACCGAAACTGCAAGACCGCGTTTTTGGAGCTCCATGCCGTACCGGAGATGCCAGCTCCGATAATCACAACCGCGGCATTCGTATGGTCTCTGTTGCCCACAGGCACCTCCGGCCACGGCTTCGAGCTGCCCATGGTCGCAAGCAAAACACTCAAAAAAAATCCAATTGAAGTTGAAGAGGTACGAATACGGCAAGCAATGCGCACTCGCAGGTACCAAAGCCAAAAAAGAAAAGAAAAGAAAAGAAAAGAAAAGAAGGGGAGCCGATATGTGTCGCACATGCATCCGATGCTGCAAGGGGGGTACATGTGCAGCAAGACGCTATTTAACTCACGGACAACAGGCCTTTATCGGTCCGTGCCACTGTTGTTGCTGCTGCGAAAGACCCCTCTCTTCCATTCTAAACCGAGTGATCGGCTTCCGAAGAGCAAGGGGTTTGATGGCGAGTCCCACCGGGCCGTTAGGGCGAAAACCATCGCAGCATGACACCCTTTTGTGGTACCCCTCTGCATCTGTTGAGCATTATGTAGGTCGTTGCGGAAGCGCAGGATCGATCCGCTTCCCGGGGGAACGCCGCGGGGAGCGACAGGCTTTGATGGGCCACTCAGCCCGCTTGGCCGTTCGCGTAGCCTGAGATGGCAGTATTGCCAAGCGGCTCCACCCGAAAACGAAGCCCTTCCCCTCGTTCCTGGAAATCCACCGTGTAGTAGCCGAGTCAAAGAAGGCGAGTCAAAGCGTCGGTACACATGGATTTTGGCCAATGCATGTATGCTGCAGGATTGCTCTGCTAGCTAACGTTATCTCTTTCAAGGTACAACAAAACTCCACACCGTGTACTGGGTTTTTGTGCCATAGAACACCTCGACCTCGTAAATCAAAACCCGCCACCGGGCCATAATTAACCTTTCTCTAGGTATACCAGATACTGGCCTCTAGAAGCCCTGTTCGCGATGCCATTTTTCTTCCCAACCAGGAAACCACGGACTCTCCTCCAGCGTGTGCGGCTCCCAGTCTTTCGGCACAATCCCCTTATCTACCTGTTCTTGCGCGTACTGCTCCAGCGCTGGAATCACCACATGTTCCGTATGCCACGTATTCTTGTACTCCATCAGATTCCTCTTCGCTTCCTTGATGATTTTTACCAGCAGTGTAGGTATGAATGGCTCATCGCGGAAAGTTTCGACCGGGGTGAAGATAGCCTTGTAATTGAAGACCACGGCGGCAGAGAGGGGAAGCCGGCGCAATGTTTGCCAGTCAACACGCAGATTACAACGAGAGATGTCCAGGTCAGCGAACTGGACATCGCGGTGTTTCTCGTGCGGGTCGCCAGGAGGCATGTAGAGCGGTTCATCAACCTCTAGGCCCCAAGAGCCGCGCTGAATCGGCTTATCGGTCGGCTTCTTCGCAAAGTATCTAAATAGCGAAAACCTCAGCTTCGAGCGTCTGATAAATGCGAGACTAGTAAAGTCGAAGCCCAATTTGGTGGGCGGTACGTACCTGTCCATGGAAAACTGCATCTTCTCCTTGTAATCCGGGATCGGCGCATGGACCTCATGCAGCTGCATGCCAATCTTGGTACCTAGGTCCCAACCAAGCGAACTGCATATCACTCCTGCACGGAAGAAATAAAATCCCGTCTGCGAGTCACGCAGCATGATGGCGAAGTCCTCGGGCACGTTTTTCAGGAGAACATGCAGAGGTGGAGTCGTCTTCAAGTCCGACTCTGTGCCTAATATGCCATTATAGAAGACCATTTTATCCTTGTCCAGACGGAAATAATGCGGGTAACGCGCACACAAGAATTGCAAGCTCATCTCCATTAATTCTTTGCACGCCAGTTCGGATCCGGGAAGGCTGTTAAGGACACGATTACCATGCTTGGCGAACAAGTCTTGTCGCTGCTTTATGCGTTTCACGTAGGTATTCTCAAGCTCAAGCCACCAGTCATTCTCCATCTTGGTAAGTGCTACATGGGTTAGTTGAATTGTTATGAAAAATACTATAAATTTTACCGGACTCACACATGGTCTGGTGGTATGCCCACCTGAAAGGCCTATATGGTCTGGGACGGGCTTTGTTGATATCAAAATTATGGTAAAGCTGTGGCAGAGGAACGCCGCTGAGAGTAGCATAGTCCGGGAAGTCACCCAACGCTCTAATCTCCTCAGAGGAGAATTCTGTGGGAGTGAAGATGGTGGACGTGAGATCCTGATACGAGGTCGTGAGAGGTATACATGCTTTTCTCGACTCTGGAGGTGAGCTTGCTAACACGCTTAGCGGCTTGTTCAGTATCGAAGGTAGATCGGACTGGATAATTCCCAGAGTAAAGCGGCGAGATGGCGGAAACACGTCCTTGTAGTCCGGAGCAGGAATGTTTTCACATTGCATTTTGTCTGGTGAAAGCGATCGGGGTGGTGTCTTTGAGCCCGATGAGCGCCGACGCCGAAAGTGAAGCCGGTCAAGAACAACAGCGCGCCGGTTTTTATTCAGTGCAAAAAGCGTAAGAGAACTAATAACAAAAGCTACACCAAGTAGCAATAAGAGAGGGCCACCCATAATGCCTCCAAGGAAATTAGGGATTCGTGGTGAGTAAGGAAAAGTAGAGGAGAGAAGCGTAGCCGCCGGCGTCAGATGAAGAGTGAAGCCACTCGGTTAGAAGGCGAGAGGGTGTGAAGATGTAGCAATAACCCGGAGCAAGAACTAGCTCAACCCAAGACAGTGGCGACTTTATGGAAGGGCTAGAACTCACACCACCAGGTACCTGCGTGATGAAGGGTGCGGAGAAGGAGCCATAGATAACTTCTTATCATCGACTAAAAGCGGGGTGGAAGAGGTGGAAGATAGGAATAACAAAGTGCAATGGCAGCAGCTGTCCCAAAATGGAAAACAAACGAGCCAAGATTATGGGAAATACTGATCTGTCACCACTAAGAAGGAAGCTGCGGGGTAACATGTAAGTAGCAATGGCCTGAGAGGCGGCACATGGAGTGGGTGGGTTATCTCTCTCTGGACAGAGGCTCTGCTGCAGAGCGATCAACTCGTGCTGCTTTGAGTTTAGCGGGTCCTTGGACAGCTATCCCAAGACGGTATACAAGTCCAGCTCGTCTCCTCTCCCAATTGCCTTTCATCACGCCATACTCTCCATCAGTCAATCGTCGCCCCGTACAATAGACTGGCGAGGAGTCCACTGCAGATCCACCTCTTTCCGTGGAATTGCGCAACCTACCAGCGTCTGTCGAATTTGCACATGCTTGGAGTCGCATTGGGTACTTATCGAGACTTCGGCGGAACCCGCGGGAGGAATGACGATGAGGAGTTTTCCATAGCCTGTTAAGGCGAATTGTCCCGGCCTGCAACCATTTCAATGTAGGTAGAAGTCACTGCATTGAGTTGGCTTAGCAGCACGGAAGCGAATAAATTAAACTAGACGAGTCGTCCACCGGAGGATCCTCCGACGCTGAATATCCGTGGAGGTGAATAGTGAGCAAATTTAATGCCAGATAACGCGAGGATCTAAAAACGACATTGTACTCGGCCTAGAGGGTTTGGGGAAGGTGGAACGATTTAATAAGAGGAGGACAAGCACGAGAGGATTTTTCATCAGGTGAGATTGATATTTATTAGTAAGCTAGCGTTTCTGTCAGGGGCAATCTTACAAGCGCTATGCACCAATCATTGTTTTATTTAAACACATATATTTTATTTTATGGACATTCGTAATTGGATCGTGAGCAAGGTTAAATGCAAAATCTCCCGAGTTAAACTCTGGAAAATCCCAACCATCAAGCTCTAATCATCACGCGTCCCACCACACAATCCATTGGATATTATGTGGCACAGGATGGTCTACAAAACTGACGACCAATCTGTCTTCTTGATGTATTCCTCCACGGTAGTGACTGGAACAGGGACTCCGAGCTAAATTACACTTTATTAGCACGATCATGTCGCAGGTTTATCTTAAAAATCTGACACTTACATCCCAGGGATACACAACATCCGGGTCACGGCCATCATACCCATAATGGTCAATATATCTGAACATGTCTGCGAGCTCCTTTCCCATGCCTCCAGGCATGGCGTTCTCGAGCTCCATTGGGTCTGCCTCCTCGTACACGATGGTTTTGCCGTTGTGCTTGCTCCACATCTCGCACCACTCCTTCCAGTTCAGGAACGAGCCTGCCCCGATGAGGACCTTTCCTGGTTCAACATCAACCAAAGCTTTGGTGAAGTGCCCTATAGTCAAATTAGCTGGGAACTTCTTCTCTGGCACTCGTGTCAAGTAATAGACTTACCTGTATCCAAGCGGGGATCAACCATAGGAAACTTCGAATCTCCGCTCATTGGTACGTGCAGCTTATAAGTGCCATCGGGTTGCTTCGATAAGTCAGCCTCGCTGTGTTTTTAAATTTTTGTTATACAGAACGCACCTTCCTAGGAGCCGTGATTGGTCCATCCTTCCAATTCTGCGCAAAAAGTCCGATCTGTACGTAGGATGTCTTCTTGGCCAGCTCTGGGTAAGTTGCCCTCAGATAATCCACAGCCATCCACTTTGCATCAAAGTGCAGGTTGAATGTGATCTTTCCCTGGCTCCACTTGGCCGCGTGGCTAAGGGTGCTCAACACGAATCGATCCAAGGTGTCAACCGTAGCAGCTGCGGCATCCACAATGTTTTTCCCTTGCTGGACCTCAATGTCATACAAGACCTCGTTGATGGTCTTTCCCTGCTCTTTGGCTTTTGCGTGGTTAGCAGGGTTGGAACTGCCCTGCCAGAAATCCGTAACGCCGAAGATCACGTTGGCACCCTTGAAAGCTGCCTTGATAGTTTCGACATCATTGAGATCGCCAGCGACCATTTCCACGCCTTTGTCGCTCCATGCTTTGGAAGATCCTTTGCTCGGATCGCGAGATATGCCACGAACCTTGTAGCCTGGCTCTTTGAGGAAGACATCCGCGACGGAGGCACCCTATAAATGAGTAAGCATTTGAAGAAGGCATCTAGTCCAAGCTAGGCAAGTAGATGACTTGGAGAATTGGCTAATAGTATGGAGCAGAAAGAATGTGTAGAAGTAGAGGTGATATCGGAGAGGTCATGATCCTTCAGTCAATAACCAAAGCAAGAGACATTGGGGAGCCTTGAAGAACTTCCGGTATATGATTCCTAAATACTAGAAGTATTTGCTAAGGCATACGGAGTATGCCACAGTTCACAGTTCCGAATTGAAGCTTAAGGTCTCCACGCATTGATCTTGCTCCTTACTTTTGCATGGAGAAGATGAGGGGGTCATACCTGGTTGCCAGTAATACCAACAATTACAATGAGTTTGGTTGCCATGAGTGAATTAGAATAAAGAGGTTTTTTTGCATGGAGAAATGGTGGCAGAAAGTTGAGTTATTTAGCAAGCTATCTCCCCCTCACCAGCATTGCGTCGTCTCTTTATATCTCTATCCGCAAGGCTGTCAGTACTTTCAACACCTTTACACGGTGCCATCTCCGCCGAGAGACAAGTCGGTTCTAGCGGCTCCAGTAAAATCGAATCCTCAATCCTTCCAACCAGATACGTATCCAGGTGTGTACCCAGTTAGGCATCTACGCCTTCTGCGACCCCAATGCTGCGACGGTGATTTGCTTGCACAGTCGGAGGAGTGCTTACTTAAGGACCGATGTATTGTGTAAGCTGGCATCTCTTGTGAGGGGTGTTTGCGCCACTTCGTACAGGCATGCAGCTAGAGCCTGCCAAGCGTTGGGACGGCTGGGAGACTTTAACGCGGGTCGGCGAAATGTACGTCAGCAACTTCCGACATTGCAAACGAATATGTACATTGTATATCCTCACTTCGGGCAGTCTCTAAATTGGCATTTAGCTGACTCGGTAGTGCCGAAGGAAAGTCGTGGAAGTAAGTCTTTTGAAAATTTAGTAATCTCAACAATCAGCCAAAAGCGCGAGCCATCGAAGAATTCCGACTACGCTCAGCTGAGTGCAAACATCGGGCATTTCATGCACAAAAAAGTGCCCTATGGGTTCAATTTCATTTATAGATCACGAATCAAAAAGAGGGGGCTTCTTCGTTAGATACTTTGCAAGTTGTGTTCTAATTTCTTTCTAGACTCATGGCTACAATTTGATCACCTTACGCGCCGATACGCCTTGCTTCAAGACGATCGAACCCCTCTTGGGCCTTGGGCAGGCCTCCTGTGATCACCTGGGGGTCAGGCTTAGCTTGCAGTTTCCCATTTGCCAATGCTTCAGGGACGAATTTCTTCCAGACGGCTTCACCGATATCCTTATCCTAGTCTACAACAGTCAAGGCAAAGACTAGGTATTGTTGTCAGCCCCACTGTGCGTGTCATGTCCACGAAAGGCTGTTTGGCAATCGTAGACTTACCTCCTCCACCTGCCATATCCTTGGGAACACCTTCGGCCTCTGGCAGGGCCGATACATATTTGCCACCACTGCCCAGCTTCCGAATGACCTGGGACCATATCCCGCTGGACTCTCCCGTGCTAATAGCGTCAAACACACCGGCAAAGTCGGTGTCCTTTACTGCCGATACGATACCGTCGACCACGCTGGGAGATTTGTAGTTGAACGCGTGTTTAGCCCCGAGAGACTTCACGTATTGCAGATTGTGGCTTGAGGCCACCGTCACAGCTGTGACTCTACTGCTGCCGCTAACTGGATCGCCGATGAACCGACTGACGACGACCCTCCCCACACGAGGACAGTCTTCCCTGTTGGTTTGCTTGCATTGGTGGGATAAGGCAGAGCCAGGCGGTCCTTCTTGAAGAGGCCTGTAGCAGCAGTGGAAACGGCAAGGGGGAGGACCACGGCCTGCTCGAATGAGAGCGAGTCTGGGGTAGGCGAGACGACAATGTCTTTGCAGACGGTGTAGAGCTGGGAGCCGCCGTGTTTGGGGTCATTGGTCGCCAGCCTGACGCAGTGTCTACCCAATTCCTCTTCGTCAGCAACACAGATCTCGGGGGGATTTTCTGATTTCTCTCCCACCCCGCTCGACGCGCTCGACCCACACCACCCTCGAACGTCTTACCCAATAACACGTTGGCCTTTCTTGAGGCCTTTTACCCCTTCGTCGATCTCAACCACTTCGCCTGCCACATCAGTCCCAAGAATGTTGGGATATTTTTGGAGAAAGATGCCTTGAGTCATATTAGCTAACAGCCTAAGGAGACGCAGATTATTGATGATAGGTTGCTCTACCGTATTCTTGGATTTTCCCTGCCTATCGTTAACAAGGCTCACTTAGAGAGGGGAAGCCTCTTACAATCTACTGGATTTACTGAAACCGCACCATTTTTGATGACCACTTCCCCAAGCCCAGCTTTCGGGTCAGCTGCAGATTCAACCCTAGGCGGACGGGCCTTGGGCTCGGTGATTCAGGCTGCTTGGTTGGTCATACTAAATTTTTTTAGCTAAGATAAGGAAGCTTTAGGTATAGATAGAGGATGGTAAAAGTTGAGAAGTGATGCGTCCTAACGCGATCTCCATACCTCTAACACAAAACATTATCCATTGATGTAAATCGCGTGGTATGATCATTCGATGACGCAAATGGGGTTAATAACGGAGAGTAAAGTCTTTGGGTGAAATATGCCGGACACGAGCAAGTACCATGCCAAGACTAGAAAGATGCTGTCATCATAGCCAGTGCCGAATTCTTTAATGTCTTAACAACGAACTGTTTGTGCGCGGACGTTGGAACTCTAGCTGATCCATAATAATCTGTCCTCTCAGAAGTTACCTTCTTATATCTCAAGATAGTCCACATTTCAGGTTCTGTCATTAATGCTGCTAGGAGACTGCCAGATTTTGTCCAGGTACTCGCATTTAGCCGAAATGAATATCGAATGTCAAAACCCGGATTTGTTTTTTTACAAATAGAGCATCAGTGCCTTATTCGACTCTAGTAGAAAACGAAACATTGGGTACGAAGTCCCAATTCCGATTACATCAGTGTGTCTGCGCTCATATAAAGATGCGGATGACACTAGCAATTCCCTAGATCACTCTTTTGATCTGTGGAAGCCACCATGGAGTCTGTTGTGTCTCTGAAAATGACTTAAGATCTTTTGCATGTTGCAGTCGGATTTGGAGATTTTTTGAAGTTGAAATAAAACAAGAAGAATCCCGTCTATTTTGCAAGCATTTTTTACGAGCATTGAAAGAAGCAAGTAATCTATGCTATGAAGAGAGTAAAGGATTATACAAGAAAGTTATGGGTATTCAGTCGCCAAGGGTCTCTAAACCAAAAAGGGAGGCACAGATATCAAAGCTTATTTCCACAGCACACCAGCAGCAATAGCCCTGTTCGCCCGGAAGTTGTTGTAACTAGCAATCATGCGACCGCCCTGGCAAGTCGTAAACTGATGCGCACAATCAGTGTAATCCATCTGGTCACAAATAGTGTTAGTCCGCGGGTCTTCTGTTTGCAGCTTGGATAGACACTTACGAAATTGAAGACATTGTCAAGGCCAGGGTCATTAGGACAAGAATCACCGGCTGGACAGCTGTTCAAGTCACCTGGAGTTGCCATCTTGGCATATGAGGGATTGGCTTGAGCGGCTGTGTCATCGCAGTAATCTGTGCCGGCGCAGCCTCCCTGGAACACGTGGAGCAGACCGAACCAATGGCCGACTATATTCAGTTAGCATTGTAATGGCCTGGCTCTGAACCATATCTCCAGCTAAATGAATACTGGTACGTACTTTCATGTGCTACTGTTCCGTCCGTGGAACTGATACCTGAGCTCAATGGGACGAAGCAGCCGTCTCCATCAAGCTGGGTCTGACTCAGAGGATCAGTCCCTTCGATCGGCAGGGAGCAGACGCCGCTAGTCGCGCCTTCGACTAGATACAGTTCAAACTCTTGTAGTCTCCGCGATGGAGCTGCCGCATCTTCTCGTCTTTGTCGTTATCGATGGCGGCGGCCCATTCGGCATTGAGCGCATACGAGATTGGCTTGACCTGGAACTGGATGCCCCATGGTGCGTACTGTTTCTGTAGGTAATCTACTTGCGAGAGGATACCGGTGGCATCGACATATCCGTTTGCTGCGGTAGGCCCGGACGCGAGGACGTGGATCCAGAGATCGACCGTTATAGTATCCCGAGTCCTCAGACGTGCAAGATTGCTTCGTGCTTCTCTTGCAGTTATATTGAGAGGGTCGTACGAGTAGTCTTCGTTCAGACATGGGGCCATAGCGAGTGCCATGGGGGTGGCGACAAGTCCCAGAAGAAGGGTAGCGAGAGACTTCATATTCAAAGTTGAATCAATACTGATTAAAGAGGAAACAGTGATAAGGAGTGCTTAGTAGAATAATCGAAACTGTAATTATTGAGATGAATGATGACTAGATAGGAGGGAGTATAATATTTATATATAATGGGAAATTATATCAACGCTTTGGAGAGCGTGCCCGAAAAAGATGGCTTTCTGCACGAACGGACCTTAGAACAGGGTATTGAAGAGAGATTTGATTATTCTGAGATTGATAGGATGCGAGTGGGTTAGTTTAAGGCCCTTGTCGTGAGCTAGGCTTGATTATTTCCGGCATTCAGTGCGAATTCGTGCAGCGCCTTGTTAAGGACTCGCTAACACTGGTTCCTTTTGATCCTGCAGGAATGTGACATAGCCATTCGCTTTTACCCTGGGAAATTGGAGGATTATTGGAAACTAAATGCACCTTTTGAATATGCTTATTTGGATTGATAATAGTATTTGGACGACATATGATTGAATACATGTATAGCAGAGCAATAATGCTTTTTGAATATGAAAGTGAAGAATTATAGACATACGAAAGAGAACGAAGAAATGTTGTTGTACGATGCATCACACATCACCGCACCCTAGCAGGAAGGCCGCCCAAGACCCTCAAGAGGCCTTCTAATAAGTCCTGTCAGGAAAAGCCCCTGCCAAGCCTGACAAGAAACGGAATTCGTGGGGCTGAGTTTCCTTGGCGACTCTGTAAATGTACTAGACAGTAATAAGGCAGCACAACCTTATTATGTAAATGTAAAAATAGACTTGGGGCTACCATTGCGAAGAGTATTAGGGGGTCTTGGCGTCTCAGCAGCGAGCAAAGCCACAATATGTCGCTCCTGATTTAGTGTACGGAAACGGAGAATCTTTGATATCCGGAGCACTGAAAAGTTTCGCTGCCCTGGCTGTGGGCTCGATCCTACATCCCAACCCGAATATCTCGGAGTCGCCATGTTTGGCAGTTCCCCAGGATACAGAGCCTTGAGCTGGTCCTAGACTGAATGCTGTTTGCCTCCCGGCCTCAAAGGGGGAACTATATAGGATGGTGATGATAGGTATTTTAAGGCCATGCGAATGTATCGATCAACCCAGTAAGCGAATATCCCTTATATGCTCTTAATACTCCCTGACGTTCTTCATGATGAAACCCCTTCTACATTCGCAGGTCCACGCTAGCCATCGACTAGAACCTATTTCAGATGTGCATTGAGTGTCAACCTTCCTTGGATGTCTGATTGGAACTTCAAAATTACCTTTGTTCTTTGGTATTTGGTTGCAAGACCTCTACTGACGTCTTGTTCTGTCAGGTCGACTATCCGCCTAGTGCTCTGAATTAGAGCATACGAAGAAACACGGGCCCATCGCCAAAGGACATTGTCACATGACTAGTGTAGCTTACCCTGGTTGTTTGGTAGCTGATCAAGGCTTCAGAGCAGCCCTATAATAGCGAACGAGAGAGTGCTTCTCCAGGCTGTCTTGAGAACATCTCGTGAAACAAGAAGGATTTGACTTGGAAACTTGGTGCTAGAAGTCGTATCATGGAGAGATGCCCTACTGAAGCTTCCGCGATCTATATAAATACTGGATGAGGGGGAGCAGCACTTACTGTTCGATTAGTACTGATGGTATAATTCGTGAGGAATCGGGGCCTGCCCAACACTGACTATTTTTGAGGTTATCGATAAGGGTGATGAACAACACCGATTACTGTTCGTGAGGAATCGGGCAAGTGAACTAGATTCTTTTTCAGGACATCGGTATCGCCGCTTGGGTAAATTTAGCCGCATCATCGCTTGAAGAAGCTTTGGACTGGTTGGACCGTTTAGACTTTTGAGGTTGTGAGCCTCAGGTGAACACGGCCTTGTAAAATGCCACATGCTCAACCCAAAGAACGACTGCATGCATGAACATTTGCACATGCCGTAATAATGTTCTAAGCATTCTTATTGTGGCTGGAGGATGTCTTATGCCTCTCAACGTCATAACATCAGAAAATGCGTAGTTACATGAACTTCTAGGATTGCCCTAGGCGGACTATTCCTTCGCTCTTAGCGGGTCACACAGATGTCGCTCTTTACAGTAACGACCCCGTAGGATTCCAGAACTTCGCATGTGTAATATTTGGTGGCTATGAAAAGGCAGCGGCGAAACAACTCTATCGTTTCTTTAGTGAAAAAGGCCTAAGGCGCTTAACTTATGATCGAAGCCTTATATACTGTTGGTATGTCAGATGTGATATTCTATTGCGTTGTCCAATAGATGGGGATTCGTTCCGCCTCTGTGCACAGAATTTAGCGTATATTTTTGTTTGACGATCTAACGAATTATTTGGGGTGTGGCGTCAGCATATACACCACCCTGGCGCATCCGGTTGAAAGCGCGTGATCTTGGTGATCAAACGGCAGAGTTTATGCCTTTTAAAGTAATACGCACGGCCACTTTAACGTATTTTTACTTTTTTTAGGTATAAATCTACGTATTTTGATTAGCGTGATCAATACGCACTTTCAACCAGATGCGCCAGGGTGCTGTACATAACATCTTAGCCACCCAAGTGAGCCACCTAAAATTACGTCAAAACCAGCTAACTTTATATATTAATAACTCTACCACTATTTTATATACAAATTTAAAATTTAAAAATAAATATTTATATACTCTTACTACGAACATGATAAGCTTTTTGAGCATAATTTTTATTATTTTTATAAAAGTCATACTTTTTGTGACGTGACAAGCTCCGTACCACACAGCCATCGCATGAATCCCAAAAGGTAAGCGAATGACTGGCAAGATACTAGGCACGGCTGTGCGGAACAAGAAATATAAGCGAGGTGGCTTCGTCACCTGACACTTTTACTATTTTAAAAATTTAAACTTTTAGGCTAATAAAAGTAAAAATTTTATAATTTTAATATTAAAACTTATAAACAATTAACTTAAATACTCAAATATTTAATTTTATGATTATTAAGTGGTAGTAAATTTATGAGTATACGGAGGCAGCGGTCAAAAGTTCCTGGCCCCCCTGCGCCACGAATACGCCACGAATACGCCACAAAACCACTTTCTTGGCGTTTCGGATTAGGAAGGGTCACGACGGACCTTCTTAATAACTTCTCGCATCTTAGCAGACGTACGGTTGGTTGGGCGACCTGATCGAGGTGCATCTCTAAGGTAGATATTAAGAATTGTGCGGCTTTGACCGCGATTCCGCGCTTCTTGGACGACCGATTTATTGCGGGAGACGCTCGTTCCAGTGGCGGCTTAAATGTCGGCATTTATGCTGCTATAAATCTTTATAGTAAGGGCCTAAGCCCTTGTACAGATGTCGTATGAATTACCTATTACAAACAGTAAGATATAATAAGGGTTTAATGTATTTTAAAAGCTTATGGAGTATAGTATTAAGGGGAGAGTCGCCACCCCGCAGTATGCGCCAAGCATTTCTTACGCTACACTAAGCTACTAAAGGTTAGTGCACGCTACCACGACAGGCCAGGAGCTTTTGACCGCTGCCTCTGTATAAGGTGGCTAATTTTGGTGTAATTTTGGGTGGCTTGCTTGGGTGGCTGGGTGGCTAAGACGTTAGTACGTGGTCGAGAACCTAGAGAAGATGTGGACGATCAGAGGTATAGAAACGCCAAATTCACATAAATGATGCCAAAAAAATAAAAATAAAAATACTAGTTACAAGCCGTAGAGAGCAGCTACCGTTTATTAGCAGAGAAGGCAAGGAATGTGGCCGGGTGAAACTGCGGTGGAAGTTTGCAAGCCCCTGTGTTTCAAGCGTGCAAATCAGCATAAAACTCTGGGGGTCTTTTGCCTCAACGCCACCACGCGCAGGCGCTTTCACAGCCGGCTGCTCAGCCTTAATCCTGAACTAACATCCTCATTCTCAGCTCCCCTAACATCCACGTTGCCACAACCACTCCAATACGTTTAACAACGCCATTGTCACATTCAGCGCGCCTCATTTCATTACTACCACACGAGTCTGTATCTTGTGACCACGCACGCAGGACTGGAATCCGCTTGTCAGCTTACAGTACGCTTCACCTGTTTGCCGAGCTCTAACTCTTAAACACCACTGCATTCCTCTTCTCTTTGCCTGGATGCGTCCGTAATAGTGCCTGAGAACGGTTTGAAAGTAGGAATCTTACGGTTGCGCATTCAGGGAGGATATCGAACTGTCGCAATGGTGACGTGCAACACAACATTGACCGAGGAGACAAGTAATGCCGCACCACGAAGAGGATTAAGCAGCTTGCTAACATCCCGTTGTAGTTAAGGAAGATCCAATATGGCATAACCTCAATTTTCATCACTTTGGCCTGATCCTTTCGGCTACATTTGGGTTAATAGCCTTGAGCATTTCGCTGTTCCTTATTCTCAGACACATTACACACTACCTTAAGCCATGGGAACAAAAACAGTATGTATAAAGCGCTGTGAACGTGTCCGAGGCCTTACTGATGATGAATCGAACTAGTATTATACGTATTCTTTTCATGATCCCGATATACGCCACCGTTTCCTTCCTTTCCTACCTCTACTACAGGCACGCCATTTATTTTGAGGTCCTGCGAGATTGCTATGAGGCATTCGCACTCGCGAGCTTCTTTACGTTGTTATGCCACTACATTGCATCGAACCTACATGACCAGAAAGAATACTTTCGAACTCTTCAACCAAAGAACTGGATATGGCCGTTGAGTTGGATGCAGATGTGTACTGGTGGTCAAGACAAAGGTTTTTTGAGGAGACCACAGAGTGGTCTCACTTGGTTCAATGTGCGCTGCTGTGATCTTTACTACTGAGATATCCTACTGACTTATCCCAGATTATTTGGATTGGTGTTTTCCAGTACTGTTTCATCCGCGTTCTATTCACCATCGTGTCTGTTGTCACGCAACTCGGTGGCCGATACTGCGAGGCCTCTCTTAACCCCGTATTCGCTCACCTCTGGGTAATGCTTTTTGAAGGTGCATCTGTAACCATCGCTATGTACTGCTTGATCCAGTTCTACTTGCAGCTAAAGGCCGACCTATCACCACATCGGCCCTTTCTTAAGATTCTCTGCATCAAGCTCGTCATCTTTTTCTCTTTCTGGCAAACACTCGTTATATCTTTCCTCACTAGCTCCAGTGGTCCGCTGAAACCTAGCAATAAGATCGCCTACCCGGACCTCAAAGTCGGCATACCTAGCATGCTCCTTTGCGTTGAAATGGCTATATTTGCTACCATGCATATCTTCGCCTTCCCATGGATGCCATACGACATCTCGCGCTACAAAGACCCCATCAACGCCCCGAAATCTGGCTTCAGCGGTCCCATCCCCACCACCTACGCCAATGGCCCTAGCCGCGCCCTCGCCTCGGCATTTAACCCCTGGGACATCATCAAAGCATGCAGCCGCGGCTTCCGCTGGCTCTTCGTCGGCGTGCGGCACCGACACAACGACATCTCGTACAAGAACTCCACCAAACTCGGCTCGCTCGACAGCAACACGCCCTACCCCACGGGCCCCACCTTCGCCGGCAACGGCGAAGCCGCTACCGAGGCCGTGATGACCCCAGGGATGAAGAAGGGCGGCTCCACCGCGTACAAGCCCCTGGACGAGGACCGCGCGGGCTTGCTCTCGCACGCGCAGGCTAACCCGTATGATCGGCAGTACGCAAGCGTCACGGACGCCAGTTCCGACATCACGGAGCTGAACCCGGACCACCTTCCCTCGGCGCCGCTCCCGCCTTCGTACGCCGGGCCCCTCGACGATGACGACGATGATGCGCACCGTGGCCGCGGCTTCGTGCCGCAGGATACGAAGTATCAGGGTGTGGGCGCGGCTACGACTGTTAGCCCGCAGCGCAGGCCGCAAGTGCGCCAGCAGGACCTGGGTGAGCGGCCGAGCACGGAGTGGGATCTTTTTGCGGGCACGAAGACGAGTGGCGGGGACAAGGATAGGCAGCCGCCGTTTGGGAAGATTTGATTTGCTTTTCAGCTGTTTTTTTTTAACTTGCGTTGTTTTAATGCGTTCCTTCTTGAGGAGCTCTGTGGGCTTCATTTGGTCCCTGCGGTGTCTCGTTTTTGCTTCCGGGGGTGCATTAGGAGTTGGGCTGGGCTTCAATCGAACGGGCGAGATTTGGCGTTTTGCGTTGTTTTTCTTTTATGGGCGAGACTCGCTGCTCTTCAGGGCTGGCGAGAGGCGTGTGCGTGTATGGTTGTGTGTTCATGTGATGACAGCGAGACGTTTGGTTTGGAGCAAGGCATGATATCCGAGGCGGCGTGCGGGACACCGACTGGTACGAGGGCCTGGCTTTCTGGGGCGTGTGTAAAGAGATACCATTGCTTGGGTTATGAAATGCAAAGAGCGATTGTTGATTGATGAATTTGTTGGCATTAGTGTTGATATCTATCTACGTGATTGGGGCTCTAACAGAGCTTATTATATATGGCCGTACTACAGTCGAAAATAGTCTATGTGATATCTCTGCCCGCCGTTTGTGCTAGCCAGGCGGAACCAGTTCCAGCGGCTCATTCATTCATTCATCCATTCCAGCATCCCCAAACACTGCACCCTCACCCCTTCCCCGGCCCCTCACCCTCTCCACTACCCTCCTCCCCTTCCTCCTCAGCCCCATCGCCCTCCGCAGTCCCATTCTCCCCCTCCTTCTCTCGCCCCGCCTCCTTGGCGCGCTCGCGCTCCCGCCTGCCCCGCGCCCCGGCCTTCAACTTCTCCCACTGCTCCCTATAGCGCGCCAGCACCGCCGTAAGCTTCTCGATCTCGCGCGCCCCGCGCTCCTTCTCGCGGCTCAGCGCCTCGACCTGCGCCGCAAGCTCCTGGATCCTCGCCTCAGCGTCCTCGACCGCCTTGGCGGCCGCCGTAGCAGACGGGGGCGAGGCCCGCGCAGCAGCACCGGTCGGGGTGCGCGCGCCGGTGGAGCTGGCGCGCGAGGGTGAGGGCAGCGGCGGCGCGACGCCCATGCCCATCGCGACGGCCTGGGCCAGAGCGCTGGGGTCGGAGATGGCGGCGGCGAGGCCGGGCGGGGCGCGCGCGCGGAAGGACTGCGCGAGCGCGAGCGACTGCGACTGTGAGGTCGCTTCCCACATCTGCAGGCGGCGGCTCTGCTTGTCGAGGAGGGCGCGCAGGGTCGTGTTTTCAAGCTCGAGCTCCTCCATTGTTTTGTGGCTCGTGCCGCGGCCGGCGGGGATGGCGCGCGTCGAGGGCGCCGGTGGGGGTTTGGCGTGGCGTCGCATGTGGCGCGGGGAGGTGGGCGAGGGCGGGTAGTGCGTCTCGACTGCGTCGACAAATTCATCGGCGTTGCTGCCATGCTCGGATGCGTCTTCTTCGATGAGGTCGGGGAGGTGCGAGCCTTGGCTTACGGCATGTTGGTGAGTGTGTGGGTGAGGGTGTTGGTGCGAGAGGATCCCGGCGTAAGAGACTGTCCCGCCCGATGTGGGGACGACGTAGAAGGATTCTGCGGCATTGGCGAAAGGGCCGCTCGGGCCTTGGTCTTCTTTGAGAGCACGGAGGGCGGGACGGGATATTAGAGATGTTAGGTCAGTCTCGGTCGTGGTGGTAGGGCGGGTTGATTTGGTAGGGGGAGCAGGTGCTGATGGAGTAGAGGAGGGACTGAGGGGGAGGCTGGCGAACGCCAGAGGCGCAGAGATGGCGGAGAAAATATTCTCGAATGTGGAGTAGAATCTTTGAAACCCTTCTTCCTGCTGAGGGGTATGCGCCGGGGTACCTTTTGTGTCAGACTGCCGCGATGATGTTTGCTGGACCTTGTCTGGTTTTGCTGATGGTCTGAGAGACTCGTTTGAATTTCTGATAGATTCATCTGCTCTTCTTGCTTGCCTCTGTGTTGCGTCTCTTGCCGGGTAAGGCGAATCCTGATTCTCAGCTCGGCTTTGTCTCTCTCCACGAGGGGGAGTATTGAGCACTGCATTGGTGATAGATAAAGCTGCGGATACTGGCGCTCCTCTCCGAGGTTGAGCTCCGGGTATGCCCCTAGCTGTTGCTAGATTTGTGGCTATCGATGAAGACGGATCCCGGGAAGGCCTCCGACGTGATGTCGGCTTAGGCGGAGACGATACGGATGGTGTAGGTGAAGCAGACCGAATCACAGATGCGCTCGTGGACGGTACTAGAGCTGCAGGCGAGCCGGAGGGATTGGATGCTGGTTCAGGCTCTTTGTTGCTGACGACAGCTGTGCGGGCTGAAGGTGACTTGATGATGCTTGCAAGGCGGTGGTGATGGTGTTCGAGAAGGTTGAGAATCCGTAGGGCCTGCCAGTCACAGAATCAGAAGTGTTGGTGGATGTTGGATAAACGTGTAACCGTACCTCTGCATCTCCCGTGTCTTTGGCGGCATTCGCGAAATCTCCGGCTGCCAGCTCATGCTGGGCGTTCCGGGCGTGGTCGTAGGCTTGAGTCAAGTGGGCAGCCTCCATATTGATGCATAGGGCGAATAGGCGGTTGAGGCAGTTCTATCATAACTCGTAGAAGGAGGAGGGAGGAAGGTGGTCGGTGGTGGCTGAAATGGTGGCTGCCTTTGATATCAGCAGCTTGTGAGCTTGTGATTCACTTGGTGGGTGAACAAGCCTCGCTTGTCGGTTAGCTATGACGCCCTTGCTTGGGCCTCCAACCAGGTCCGCAGCTGCACCAGCCCTCTACAGTACGCCCTCGTCTCAGCTCCGCCGACGCTGTTGCCCATCCATGTTATCTTCTATCACTGCAGCTTCGCGCTTTGATCGGCCCCACCTTCGTTTTCTTCCCCTCGCTTTGGCGGTGCTCTCATTCCTGGAGCTTCTTGTCGTCACATGGAACCGCCTTGCTTGACAGCTAAACAAGCATGTTGCGGAACCTAATTGCGATACGACAGCTTCATTGACCCGCATCCGACGAGCCTAGCCTTGCGGATTGGACTATGTCCATCGCCTAACTTCAACATTGCTAATAGCGTGTTAGATCGCTCTGTCCTGCTAACATGGAGGCATTAGAGGGACCCATTGATAGAGTGGCCAGCACTGCGTCCTCATTGAGCAGGACCAACAGTGGGCTGGGCAGCGTTCTCAAAAGCCGGCGCAAATCCAAACCGAACAATTCATCCACCAACTCGATTGCAAGTACCGACACCCCTGGCGATGGATCGAGGTCGATGAGGTCATCCATAGACGGCGCTTTGGACAAACTAAAAACTGGAGGCTCGGAGGAGAAGCGCAGCAGCGAGGAGTCAACAAGGAGGATGCCCAAACTGTTCAAAGGAAGACGGAAGAGGAGGAAGTCGGTTGCTCAAGATGATCATTCGCAGGCTGATTCCGCTGAGGAGATTCCTCCCCTTCCAGACAATAGCCTGCTGTCCCTGGACCAGGTCGGTCCTAGCGAGGAATCGCTTAGGCTACACAAAAGCGTCGCCAGCAGTCTATTGACTGAGGACTCGGACACGGATTCGTAAGTAGCTCAGTCTCTTTTTGGCGGTGCTGACGACGATGGTCCTGTTTCCATCCTCCGCCACCAGTGGGAAGCGAGCGGCTGCGGCTGGACTTGCGGAGTGCATGGATAACTTGGAGGACCCTCCGCTCCACAACAACATCCATCGCAACCTCTCCGTCAACCATCTTACTACTGCACACATCCACATACTTACAATGCCGCTGGCGGTTGTTTATTCGTATTCGTACTCGTCGCTTGTGATACCTGCCACAACTCGCTTGTTGTGTTCTTTGTTGCCTTTAGGACTATATGCAAGCTCGCGTATCACCGCTAACCAACCGCATTTCCTAGTCCGCCTGTTAGACCTTCGATTTCTTCTCACCATTCACACACTGGATACCTGACCACCTCCTCTCCTTTGATCGCTTCTCAGACAATCGACTTTAACCCATCGACTACAGGTCTTGCCGACTCTACCCCGCTCACTGACGACACACTGACTCCAAAGCACGCCAAGACGCTCGAACCAACCTCAACAGCAAAGCGCAGCCCATCTCCCGTGGGTAAACTCAAAGAAGCCTTTGCTCCAACTAGGAGATCGACATCACCGAAACTTGCTGCTGATACAGATCCTGTCAAGTCTGGGGCAAGTGGTGGGGGTCTTGGAGCTCTGTTTGGGGGAGTGGGAAGGAAATCTGGGCTAGGCTCACGACGGGGATCTAGGACTTTGGATGAGCCCCCTCAAATACATGTTACTCCCGAAACTCAGTTCCTACCGGCTCTTATGACCTCGACGCCGGAGAGAATCATCACGACGACCCCTGCGACTCCTCCAAATTTGCATGAGGCTCCAACCACCCTAGTGACACCCCCAACGCCTACAGGACCAAGGCCGCCCTCGCCTACAGAGCCAACTGCAAGCTTGAGCTCCACCTCGAAATCAGTATCTCATCAGTCGTCACAGTCCAATCCCAACATTGTTACATCTCCTTCAGGGAATATGATATCGCATAGACGAGTACGGTCAGCGACCAATCCTCCAAGTAAATTATCAAATGCAACATCCGCGCCTTTGACGCCTACTGTAGAAGAAACTAAAACTCCTGGTGGATCATTAACCAGCCCTCAAAATTCCGGAGGATTTTTCTCTTCCGTTTTCTCAGCAGCGCAGAATGCTGCGACCCAGCTGAGCACTACTATAGCTAATACGTCCATCACTTCGGGATCGAAGAGTAAGGGTGGAGCTGGCGCCCAAGTCGGTGAGCAAGAAAAAACAGGTCAAGCGGGCGGAGAAGAAGTAATCGGACCTGCATCTGAAGACATTTCTGCTGAAAATTCTGAAAATGGGAGACGGCAGCCGGCTGTTGAGACGCTTGGCTCGGGCAACCTTAGTCTTGCCCAGCTTGGAATATCCGAAAGCTCGGACGCAAGTCCCATGACTTCAAAAGTTAGCCTATCGGAACAAACTTTACTGCCTAATGATCAAGCTTCGGCAAAGGCCGAAGATATTGCAGCTGCTCAAGCCGTATCAGCTGCTTATGCTGCGGAGAAGTCTACCGCATCATTAAACAATAATGAACGACCTCGTTCGTTAACCACACTTTCTGGTGGCGCATCACCGCCTCGAGTCCCGCCTGGGGAACCGGAAACTCCCGGCGTGCCAATTCAACGTTCTGGGAGTATACGAAGCCGTATCAGTGGAGGCAGAAAGAGGAGGCACAGGGGAAGTTCCGCAACTACAGGCCACACCATAGCCGCAGCGATTAATGCTAGCACAGCCACATTGGCTAATCCGACAGCGCAAACTAATGGCCAGCGTCTGACTGGCTTCGCTGTCGCAAGCAGCAAGCGGAACCGAGATTTCCATAACCTATTTAGAAGTGTCCCAGAAGATGACTACCTGATCGAGGATTACAGCGCTGCCCTTCAACGAGATATCTTGCTCCACGGAAGGCTCTATGTCTCCGAAGGCCACATTTGCTTCTCGAGCAATATCCTTGGTTGGGTGACAAATCTGGTTATCAGTTTTGATGAGGTTGTTTCAGTGGAAAAAAAGAGTACTGCGGTCATCTTCCCAAATGCCATCGTTATTCAAACATTGCATGCCAGAAATGTCTTCGCCAGCTTTGTTAGCAGAGATTCTACTTATGACCTCCTCATCGGGATTTGGAAATTTAGCCACCCAAATCTTAAGAGTTCTCTCAATGGTGTGACTCTGGATGGATCAGGAACGGGTGATAAAACGGAGAAGGCTGAATCTATTGGCACCGATGACGGCTCCATCGAAGTCTCAGACGAAGAAGTCTACGATGAAGATGCAGAGGAAGAAGAAGGTCTTGGAAGTTTTACTGAGGCTGGAGAGGGTAGCGTTGCCGGCAGCGAAATCGACTCTACCAAAGTTGTCAGTCAAAAGACTTCTGCAGCAGCTGTAGGTACTCCAGTTATTGGAGGGTCTACTAAGATGGTCGACAATGCTGAAGCAGCTGTTACTGGGGCCGCTGCAACCCAGGATTTCCCAGGTTCTCCAACACATCTACCCACGGAGTGTGGTGATGGTGATAGTCACTACGACAAGCTTTTGATAAACACAACTATTCCCGCTCCACTCGGAAAGATCTACTCACTGATGTTTGGCCCTGCTTCGGGACCTTTCATGAGGAAGTGGCTTGTTGAAGATCAGAAATCACTGGATCTGCAGATGGAGGACGACAAAAAGGGCCTGGGCGAGGACAAGAAGACTCTCAACTACTCCTATATCAAGCAATTAGGCGGGTCTATTGGGCCAAAGCAGACTAAATGTATCATCGCCGCGACGCTTGAGCAGTTCGATTTAGAGAGAGCAGTCACAGTACTATGCTCGACACAGACACCGGATGTACCCAGCGGTAATATATTTGTCACCAAGACGAGGTATTGTTTGATGTGGGGACCTGGCAATTCTACTCGCCTGATCATGACTTGTACTGTGGAATGGTCAGGGAAGAGTTGGTTAAAAGGTATGGTGCCTTATTCTTAATCCACAAGTTTGACGCTCACAAGGTCAACAGGTCCTATCGAGAAAGGAGCCAATGACGGTCAAATAGCATATGCAAAGGATATCATTGCCGCCCTGCGTGCTGCTGTGTCTAATAAGGCTCAAGCTAAAGGTACTGCTCGAGGCAAAGGTAAAAGTAAGAAGAAGAGAGAAGCTGCCGACGAGAACGGTGCAGGGGCACCAATTTCAGGCGAAGATGGTGTCCGTGAACGTGGACCTTCTCATAAACCGGAGAGTTGGGGAGTGTTGGAGCCACTACATGGACCACTTGGACCGCTTGTGGATATGGTAGGGACGGTTGTCAATGCACCTACGGTCGTTGGCATCCTCGTCCTGCTACTAGCCGTCGCTTGGCTCCGAATGCCTAGCGCGTCGTATGGATACGGTAGTCTCGGAGTACCGGGCCTTGCGACCCCACAGCGAATTGCTGCTTATGAAGAGATGTGGAGGAAGGAGGAAAGCGAGCTCTGGAAATGGCTGGAGGATAGGGTAGCCATGGATCGCGCTTCCGCAATCCTAACGCCTCATGATGGCTGGAGAAGGCGACAGAAAGGAAAAGAAATAGAGGCGAAGCTCCAGGACGTATCCATGAGCGAACGACAGATAGACGAGGCAATTCGAGTAACTCAAGAGAGGTTAGAGGTTTTGAAGGAGGTGGTGGGGCGGAAAAAGCGGATACGGGATGAAAAGGAACACAAAGTGAAGGAGAAAGACAAGGAACAGAGGAATAGGCCTCCTAGTTAGCGTGGCTGGCGTGTACAGATACCTCATTATATCTACCATGTCAACGTATAACGTTCTTTTTCCTGCAAGAAGCAACAATTGAGTCTTTGACATGCTGAAAGGCGCTTGATTGTGCACGGGAAGGTGCTGCACCAAGATCTAAGAAAGTATTTCCAGTCTTCACAAGAATCTTTAGTTAGGGCCTTTCGCTGTACCGCTGTTTCAGAATATAAGCCTGCCCCGGAGCCGTAGAGTAGGTAAGTATCCGATGCAAATGCAGGTCGGATGCATGAATTTTCCGAAAGAAGACCTGGGGTTAGTGTTTGCCAAGAAATCTGTGACGCGAAGTCCATCCTCATCTTTGAATTGAAAACTGCTGATGCAAACATCAATGCATCAGGACATCGACCACCACAGCTCTTACTTTTATTCTTACAATTAAACTACCTGAGCTGCATGTTTCCTCATTCCTACCTTCATACTTACTCCTTACCCCTACTTACTATTTTCCTACAGCCTCAATCACCATGACAGACTACAACAAGCTCACCGTAGCAAACCTGCGCCAGCTCCTCAAGGACCGCCAAATCCCCTCCACAGGCCTCACGCGCAAGGCTCAGATAATTCAGAAGCTCAAGGATGCTGACCAGTCTGGCGATAGCTCAGCGGCGCCTCCAGATACTGCGGAAACTAGCGCATTATCTTCTCACACTGACGATGCATCAGTGAAGCCATCTGAACAACCTGAGGAACCAACAGCGCAACATGAAGCTGCTGTATCGAAACACTTGACAGAGTCGGCCAACCCAGAAGCGGAGGTGGAGGCGGAGGCGGATGCAGCACACTCGCAGCCCGGTGCGCCCATCCTAAACACCTCACCAGAAACTCAGGCTACGGAGACCACTATAGCCCCCGATGCGCTGGCTGCAGGTACTCCTAAAGAACAACCCTTATCTGCTTCATCGAGTATCACGATACCAGTTGAGGAAATTGCCGCTCTACCTGCCTCTACCCAATCTCAATCTGCACCCGATGCCTCGGCCTCCGTTTCGCAACCGGCAGTGTTGTCAAAAGAAACCCAGTCAACGCAGCCAAGCATCTCCACCAACCCTGATACACAACCGCACACCGAGCATGAGGCACATACTGTGGAAGCGGCCGAGCCCTTGCCGACCATTGTAGAAGCAGATACCTCAGTGGAGGTCTCACGGTTGAATTCAGAGGAACTGGAAGCGGATACTAGGAAGAGGAAGAGGCGAAGCGAGACGCCTGATGTGCAAACACAGGATATCAAAAGCAAGAAATTGCGACAGAGCGAGGAGCTCACCGATGTAGTACATTTGAAGGAGGACTATGTTGGTGAAGACGTAGTCATGGAAGACAAGGCTGCGGATGCCATGAACTTAGCTATAGAGGATAAGAAACAGGCGAATGGAGTATCAATACCGGAGGAGGCTCAGCGGGATGCTACAGCAGCAACGAACGAAGACAACCCGCCAGCCCCTGAAACCGCTCCCACCGACACGCCTACCGAGCCAGCACTACCATCCAAACCATCCTCCACCCCGCCCAGAACCCACCCCGCAAGGGAAAAAGACACCAAAGACGCACGCTACAAATCCCTCTTCCACCCCACCCCCACTACTACCACCGCCACCGCCACCGCCCCCGAAACCCCGGACGACCGCCCCATCCCGCCCTCCCTCCACCCCGCCACCCCGGCGCTCTACATTCGCAACTTCATGCGCCCGCTCCAGCCATCCGCCCTCCGCACCCACCTCATCGCCCTCGCCTCCCCTCCAGCATCCCCCCCGGACAGCAGCATCCTAACGCTCTTCTACCTCGACCCGATCCGCACGCACGCCCTCGTTCTCTTCGCCACCACCACCGCCGCTGCCCGCGTGCGCGCCGCGCTCCACGACGCCGTCTGGCCACTAGAGCGCGACCGCCGCCCGCTGTGGGTCGACTTCGTGCCGGAGGAGCGCGTCGAGGCGTGGATTGAGCGGGAGGAGGACGGGGCGCGGGAGGGTGGTGGGGGGCGGCGCAGCGGGGGTGGGGGAGGGGGGAGGCGTTGGGAGGTTGTGTACGTCGACGCGCCGGAGGGCGTGCGGGCTGTGTTTCAAGAGGTCGGTGCGAGGGGTGGTGGTGGGTATGCGACGCTCAACCCCGCGCGCGCGGCGCTGCTCGCGGGTGCGGCGCCGGGCGTTGCGGGCGCGCCGCTGGGTCCGCGCGAGGGTCGGCGATTTGCGGCTTCTTCGTCGTCGTCTATCGCCGCTGGTGGTGGTGGTGGCGCTACGAGCCGCTACACCACCGCAGTTCGCGGCGACGACGACGATGCCGCGGGTCCGGGTCCAGGCACGGCTACAACTAAGCGCAGCGCCGCCGCCGACAAGTCCTTCGCGACCCTCGACACGCTCTTCCGCAGCACGACCGCCAAGCCGAAACTCTACTTCCTGCCCGTCGACGCGGCGCTCGCGGCGCGCCGGCTTGAGGCGCTGAGCGCAGCTACGGCGCGGGATTGGCGGGCGGATGGGAATGGTGGGAGCGGTGCTAGGGGCAGGGGCCGTGGCCGCGGCGGGGGGGCGGATGAGTTGCGCAGGTTTGGGTTTGAAGGCGACAGGGTTGTGGATGTGGGGCCGGATTTTGGGGGTAGAGGAGGTACGGGTGCTGAGGCTAGGGGAGAGAGGGAGAGGGATGATGGAGGTGCGGGTGTGAGGGGAGGTGGGAGGATGAGGGGGGGTGGGGATTCGTGGCGAGGCGGCGGGTTTGGGGGTGGAGAGAGGGATAGGGATAGGGATAGGGAGAGAGAGAGGAATAGAGACAGGGATAGGGGCGGACGAGGGAGGTGGAGGGGGAGGTGAGGTTTCCGCTTTGGGAATGGAGATAGCGGGCAAGGTAGTGCGTGTTTGGTCTAAGTTTGTGTTCATTGTGCGGAAGTATGACTTCAGACTGGGGAATGGCCGGCCGGTGGGTTAATGTACATCTTTGGAGTACTTCGGCGAATGGGTTTGGGTTTGGGTCTGGGCATTGGTATTGCATGGACTGGATTGAAAGGTTTGGGTATAAGAGAAAAGCTGGCACATCTAACAAACTTATACCACTTTAGCAGCGTAAAAGAAAACAATGGAAAAATCTAGCTCTTGAAGCGCCATGATTTTCGTCACATCGCTTGCGGTTTGAAATAAGACTTGCATTTGAAGCGTATTGATATCTGTTTAGTGTCGAAGGCCTATTTTGGACATTGGCAAGATTTGTTTGCATTAAATCCAGACTTCGCTACAATATTCACAGAACAGACGGACGTATGATCCAATTTCCGTTCAGATCCACTAAAATTCAATCAAGAAAGTAAAGACAAGCAAAGCATGCGCAAAGACCCTTGGAACTCCCACAATCGTCCATCAAGAATCAGATATCACTTTTCCCCAATAGCCCACCGTGAACGCAAATCAACATAGTTTCAATTTCATGATCTCCAAGCTTCTTCCTCATGCTGCAGCGGCAATAGGCTGCTGCACAGCCTGCGTGCTGACGAAGGGCTCCGGCTCGATCTTGCCGACGGCGTGGCCCTCGAACTCGACCATGCTTGGGTGAACGCCCACACGCTCCTTGCTCAGGAGATCGACGAGGAGCGGGCTGGGCTTATTGTCGCGCTCCGAGAACATGGCCTGGTGGTGCTTGTACTTCTGGACGCTCTCAATGTACTTATCGAAGAGATAGGCAGAGTCAAGGGGGCCGCCTTTGGCTTCCGGGTGGAATTGGGCGCTGAAAATGGGCCGCGAGTTGTGGATCAAGCCTTCGTTGGATTGGTCGTTGAGGTTGGTGAAATACTCCCTCCAGTCCTCGGGAAGAGTTGTGGGGTCAACTGCATAACCGTGGTTTTGGGATGTGATATGGCATTTCCCAGAAGTGAGGTCAAGGGCTGGAATGTTGTGCGCACGGTTGCCATACTTAAGCTTGATTGTCCTGGCACCGGACGCCAATGCTAGCAGTTGATGACCCATGCAAATACCCATGATGGGGATCTGGGATGACTCCATCAATTTGCGGAGGTTGTAGACTGCAGCTTGGCAGTGAGTTGGATCACCTGGTCCATTGGAGATGAAGACACCGTCGAAATGGTGGGCGACTTTGTGAATCGGGTAGTCGTAAGGGAAAGCAGTTACGCTGGCACCACGGGAGACAAGACTCCGTAGAATATTCTCTTTGACACCACAATCGATCAAAGCAACGTGCATATCACCGAGAGAGGAGCTGATGTGGAAGGGCGCTTTGGTGCTAACTCGTCGGACAAGGTTGATGGTTTCCGGGTCGACGAACGCTTCATCTTCGTCGGCATCATACTCTTCTCCGATGGTGATGCGGGCCAAGGAGGAACCTTGCTCTCTGAGGTAAGTAACAATCTCTCGGGTGTCAACCCCAGAAATGGCTGGCACGCCTTCTCGGGCACACCACTGGCTTAAACTCTCGACGGCGGTCCAATGGCTGTGCTGCATGGCGTAGTCCTGGACTACGATACCTGCAGCTTGGAGATGCGGGGATTCAAAATATCTGAGCAAGCCATGCTCGTCACGGGCAGAGGATGGGACACCATAGTTGCCAATAAGGGGTTGTGTGAAAACTAAAATCTGACCACGGTAGGACGGATCGGTCATGGACTCGGGATATCCAACCAGGGAGGTAGTGAACACAGCTTCGCCAGAGATGTTGGACTTCGCACCAAAAGACTTGCCAGAAAATATTGGTCCATTCTGAAAGTAGCAGTGAGTGATGTGTGAGGTAAGAATAGCTCGAAAGTCAATGTTTACACACCTTGATCGTGAATGTAGCTCGTTCAAGAGAAACCGGAGTAGCCCGACGCGTGTTTGCTGGCGCTTGTCGGGGAGTGTTGTGTTGGAGGGTGGCCAGGAATCGAGCCTGCGTACGGGCCTTTGTCGCTTGTCCCAGGACACTCGCAGACCTCGAGGTGGAAGGCTTGAAAAATTGAGAGAACATGTTAAGAATAGGTATATGTGATTGTAGTAATTCGTTTCAAGTCGGGTTTGCAAGGCTTTCAGTTTACTGACGCTTTCCACAGGTGGTCTAGAAGGAGAGTCAGTGGTGTGAGTCGAGACACTGAGAAGCTGGTTTTGGTCGAAGAAGGGCATACCTGAGATATAGTCCTATCGTACACAATTAGCCATGATGTAGAGCACATGTGGAAAAAAGGGTTGTAGGGAATTGCATCACAATTGCGGAGCAGCAGCACCGTGACGGAGGGGCGTGGTTGATCAACGGTGGTCGCTCGGGGTAGATAAGGAAGCATTATTTGAAGCTAACAGTCACTATCACATACCTGGGAAGTGAAGACGGTCTGAACAGCACGCATAAGCGCGATATGTCGAACTTCAGATGAAGTCACGGAGGAGGGAGTAAAAGCTCTACTTATGAGGGTGGTCGGCAGTGGGGGAATTGGAGAGTGTGCGGTGGTTGATGGTTTTTGTGAGAGGAGGCGAAGGCAAGGTGACGGTGGGGTCTTCCATTGTTTGCGCGCCTAGAGCCGGATAGGGCTTAGTGAGCTAGATGACGATGGATGGCTGTGAGAATTCTTCAGTCGCACGCATCGCTGCATCTTTTCGCCCTGCTAGCTAGCCCGCTCCTTTAATTCTCCTCGATCTGACTGGACAATCCGCCTGCACCTCTCTTCCCTGCAAAATGATGGCAACAAAAAATAAAGAGTCGAGGGCGTCTTTGCCGGCTACGAGACGCGTTTGGGCGGACTAATACCGAGCTGCTCTTATTTTCTTCTGATACTACCCTGCTGTCCCTTCTATATACCACTCATTGTCGTGCAGACACTACTTCTCAGAATACAGAAATGTGGTACTGCAGTTATGTGCATCGACCTTTCTCCAGCATCATGTCGGTAAGGCTCAGAATAGAAAAGACCCAATTCTTCTCCGCACTTCCCTCATCCTAGCTCTACCCAATCAGATCTCCTGAACTTTAAAAATCTTCGTCAGCAACGGAATGCCGACCTGCGGGGAATTGTCTCACAAAATACGCATGTGAAAAGACTGAATGATATCAACATACTCTCGTAGCCTTGTAGTACATTCTCAAACACCAGTGTACGGACTGTTGTGAAATGTGTAACACCGATAACGTCAAATCGCATGATAAGAATCCCGTTCCCTTTCGTATATAGCGGCTTTTATTCACGGCGATCCAGACTCCAGGGCTACGGGAGGCATGCATCGAATGATGCCGGACATGGCATACGCTCAGAAAGAGGCCCCTGTCCCTCAATTCGGAATACCTAAAAGGATTGCTAAATGCTAACCGTAACATTTTCGGATATTCCGCTAGAAATATCCGAAGACGGTGGCGATTTATCGGAGAACTTCTCACTTAATAGTACTAGTAAATTCTAGTGCTTGCCTACGACTGCTTGTTTAGTAGGAAGAGGTTGGCGAATTTTTTTCTAGTTTTGTCTGCCATTCCCTATGGTCATTCGTCCGTACGGATTTCCATAGCCGTCCTTCAAATTTCCCCAATGATTTTTAAACAGTCAACGTCCCGTTCAACCTCAGATCCCTCAAGCTCGCTCCAACCATAATGCTAAAGCTCCCACTCGGCACAACCCACCGTTGTCTCCCCACATCCCAACAACACGGCAGTTTCCCGCTCGGGGCGGTAGAGCCATATAGCACGTCGACCAACCCATCCCACTCTCTTGCCCAGGTACGCCGACTCAGACAATAGCTACGACGTTTGGCTGCGCGAGAATAGTTTCGAGAATTAGGGGGCCGACGCTGTGTGCAACGATGATGGTGTAGCCCTCGCCTGAGTCCGAGTTGATGAAGACGATGGCGGTGGCTGCAGCTGAGGCGGCCGCTGCGGCAGAGCTGGTCGAGTCGGTGGTAGACGTTTTGAGGATTGTGCCGTTGGATGAGGCCTGGGTTTTGATGGCATCGAGAGGAGCAACAAGGTACTGGGGTTTGGTCGGAGTCAGAGTTTCACGGAGAATAAAAAGGTAATCTTACAGGGAATTCTGCGGTTCCTGGCCCTAGCCCATGGCTAAGGTTATCGGAAGCACGATCAGCATATGAATTGATTCCAGACTAGAAGCCTATAAAGAAGCTAAAACTAATTGCTAGGATAGCTTTCTAGAAAAAGTATAAGAAAAAGAGATCTTTCCTGCCCTAAAATATATAAAGGAGAAAATATTATAAATAATCCCTAGTCTATAGTATAGCAAGAATAGGACTACTAGACTAGTAAAAAGCTTTTATAACTACTCTATTTCCTAAACCATTTTTACTAGCTCTATAGAGTAGAAGGGCTATACTATAGATAGTAAATAAAAATGGCTAGAATTAGAGAAAGTAGGAGTTAAATAAGTAATCTCCCCTAGCCCTAATAAAAAAGCTTTAGGGCTAGATAAGCTATCCTTTATAATTCTATAAAAGGCCTACCCTATTATAGAAGATCTTTTATATAGAATCTATAGGATCCTATTTACCCTAGGCTATTAACTAAAAGCCTAAAAAGAAGCTTGGGAGTTATTCTCCCTAAAGTAAATAAGAAGGACTCTGTTTTATTAATATTCTATAAACCTATTATAACGTGTCCCGCCCTACGTCGCCATATAGCTAAAAAGATATAGAGTGCGTATAAACTTATCGTAAGCGCAGCGGGATCTAATATATACACTCTTATACCTATCTCCTTATTAAACTACTTAAAAAAGGCTCTAGAGAAGATCTTTTACTACTAGATTAGGATATCTAGCTAGTACTACTAGCTTACTTAAAGATTTACAACTAGGAGGAAAAAGATAGCGGTCCGTAATTAACGTAGTCCTATTACTAAATAATATCTAATTATTAAAAAAAATTAGAAAGAGAGGCTAGATAAAGAATAGCTACTATATTATTTCTAAACGTAAAAGGGGCGTTCGACTATGTTTCTATAAATTAACTTCTATCTATCTATAAGGAACTAGGACCACCTATAGCGTTTATATAATAGGTAGCTTCCTTTCTTTATAATAGAAAGCTATAGTTTTACTTTAATAAGTAAGTAAAAAAAATAAAAATAGAAATAGGGATATTATAGGGTTTGCCTATATCTCCTATCTTCGGAGTAGTCTGCGTGGGCCAGTAGGATCCGTATCAGACGTTAATCAAAGAGTTACTATATCTCCTATCTTATTTTTACTATATATATATAATATCTATAGCCTAAAGATAGAAGGAGCCTATTCTATTAGCTATATAGACAATTTTATAATTATAGTTACTTTAAATTTAGCTAAATTTATAAGGTAAGGATATAGATAGGGAGTTCAATTAATGGAATAATAGAGTAACGTATTCCACGGGCGACCTATCTATATCCCTTAACCCGCCGACGTCCACTGAGCAGGTGGTCCGTGCGGAACACCAGAATTAAAACTACGCGTATGGCCTCTATAGATTTGATTATTTAATTACCATTAACTATGCCTTCCAATTGTACTTCTAATGATATAGATCTTGTTCAACCGACTTAATACAAAGTTCCACTAAACCGGGTTGCTAAAAAACCACCCCCTAAGCTATGGGAGCTGCCCGATTTCGAGCCTTTGCATATTAACGATTTCGATGACCATGGCACCTCAAATCTACCTCCTACGCTTGATCGAAACGATCCGTTTGCTATATTTAGTTAATTCTTTACTAGTGAGATTATGGATAAGCTGGCAGAGTGGATAAATAAGTACGCAGAGCTGCACCCGTTAAATGATGCAGGTGAAAAGCTATGGGCCCGCCTATGGCAGCTAATATGCAAAGAAGAACTCTGGGCGTATTTTGGTGTGCTTATTTATATGGGCCTTATATAGGAATCGTCCATTGAGGATTACTGGGGTTCTTTAGACACTACTGGCTTGGAGTATATCGTTAAAAAATATATTAGCTAGGTACAATTTGAATAGCTTAATTATTACTTTTGGTGTATAGAACTATAGTTAGACAACAATCCTACACCATGATCTATATTTAATAGAGTTAATAAGCTTACTAAATATATTCGGCTTGCCTGTAGGAAGCTTTATAACCCTAGCACCCACCTTGCGGTTAATAAGACGATTAAATGCTTTATAGGCCGCGTACCTAAAATTGTTAATATTTCTTCTAAACTAACGCCTAAAGGCTTTAAAATATGGGTTCTAGCAAACGAGGGCTATATACTCAATTAGCTGTAGTATGTGAGAGGTAATAAAGCAGGCCTAGTTAATCTGGATAAGACATTTACTAAGGAGGAAGGCTTTTTAAAGATATAGGCAGTAGTCCTTAATCTACTTACTTAGCGCGATGCAGAGTTAAATAAGCCCCTTTATCCTCTAGGGAAGCACGTTATTTAGTTTAATAATCTATTTATAAGCGTTAAGCTTCTTACACGACTTTAAGGGCTTGGTATTAGAGGCGTAGGAACTATCCGGACTACCAAAACAGAGCGAGAGACGAAGGGGGGAGGGGGGGGGGGGGGGAGGGTGATATATTAGCGCATACAGCTGGTAGAAAAAAGGTTAAAGTTGCTATAGAGTAAATTAACCATAGGCTCGCTGACCTTAAATTAACTTACGCAGCTTAAATAGAACGGGGTACACTATATGCAATAACATTAAAGGATGGCCAGGTTATAGAATTTGCCTAAAAGGACGCTAATATAGTGCTTTTTATAAGTACGATTAATAACGGTGGGTAAAAGCTTCTAAAAATGAGGCTTAAAATAAGCTTATTTAAACCTTATATACTAATTTCGTTATATATCGCCAGGTTGATTAACGTAGGAAACTGACTACAGACGTCCTCCCCTTACCCAAACTGGCGCCCGAATGACTTGCAAAGTCTTTGGCGATGAGGTAGTTAAGACTCTACGCATTTCTCCCTTTATATTCTACTATAATCTATATATGGGCGGCGTGGATATTGCTAATTAGCTACCGTCGTATTTTAACACTTAGAGGACGTATAGAAAGACATAGAAGCCTCTATTTTACTTCTTACTAGATATAGTCCTTGGCAACTCCTACCTACTATCCTTCTACCGTTCTACCAATTGTTGAGCTGGCCGAAATAATGGCTATAAGAAGTTTAGGAGGGACCTCCGCGACGCCTTGTTTAAGCGCTCAATCCATAAGCGAAAGGCCTATACTTAAGATGCACCTTTGTGACGCTCTACTAATAATATACTGTAGTATCCTATACACCACTATACACTAAAGAAGCTCTGGGTTAAGCCTGTTAACTGTTTCGTATATATAGAGGCTAGCAGGAAGTCTCGGAGGGTAGTTAAGGAAAACCGTAAGCCTTTTTCGGAGCTCTCTATAAATATAATTAAAAAACGTTGTGATAGTAAGGATTGGAAAAGGCCTCAGCAGACGTTAAGGACTAAATATGGCTGTAGTGTATGCCAAATACCGTTCTGTAGAGAGGACGAGTGCTAGCTACCCTATATTAAGCAACTCAACTCTAAAGAATAAGCTATATAGATGTATTTGTATAAAAATTAATCAATATTTCCAGCCTCGTACTTCTGATTACGACGATTTTAATGCATTAATCTAATTGGCTGCATCCTTATCGATAACGAGTGGACGAATTTCGGCGGGTTAAGGGATAGGTAACCTACCCACCTTAAACCTTACCAAAAATTAGAAAAATCACACCTTAATATTTTAACAACCACTTAATAATAAATTCTAATAATTTGAATTTAGACTTTTATATATACTCTATAGCTTCTATTAAAGTTGCATCGTAAATAGATTGGTAGTTTTTAAGATATTACGATTTAGCCTTATTTTAGCCCCTAAATTATAATATCTTAAAAACTACTAACCTATTTACGATGCAACTTTAATAGAAGCTATAGAGTATATATAAAAGTCTAAATTCAAATTATTAGAATTTATTATTAAGTGGTTGTTAAAATATTAAGGTGTGATTTTTCTAATTTTTGGTAAGGTTTAAGGTGGGTAGGTTACCTGTATAGATAGGTCGCCCATAGAATACGTTATATTATATAGACAGACAAATCCTTAAAGGAAAAGGAGGAGTCTATATATAAGGTAAGAAAGGGTTTTATAAGAGAACTTTGTAGATAGAGGGCTATAAGGCACGATTATAGAAATAAAATAGATTATAGAGGAGACAAATCCTTAAGGAGGTAAGGCCTCTAGAATTGGAGAGACTATATACTATAGGCACGTGCCTCTGGCACGTAATCAACGGCTATTTAAAGGGTATCTATAGGTTATCCTAAGGGTAACCCAAGGTAACCGCAATAATATCCCTTATAGAGTTTCCCTAGACATATATAGCGTATATACCTTATAGGCGAGTTACCCCTAGGTTGCCCCTAGGCCGTACCTTATAGCTATATAACTATCTACTTAGGTTTTACTTAATAATACCCCCCCTTTAAAAAGGATTGTCCCTAATCCTTTATACATTTAAGCTTTAATAAAACTCTATAAAAATCTTAATAAGGAATAAAAATTGGAGGGGAAAGAGCGTCTTAATTTTATATATCCTATACGCCGTTAGGGTCTAGTAGGAAATATAGCCTATACGCAAATTGTTACAGACCTTATATTAGCAGTAGTACGACTACTTAGAGAGAATATAAATAAGCTAGTGGTATTAGCGTGGGAGGAATTGGAATTGGTTAAACTATAGGATAAAGGGTAACCAAGTTATATAACGAATTACGTCACTAGTTTGGTATATAAGATTTATAAGATCTATAAGAAATATTACGTACTAAACGTACCTCGCGTACCTTATGTACTTAGTATTTCTTAGGCGCAGTATTATATATTTAAAGGACTATAGTCCCTACCTAGATAGCTTTTCTCTTTATAGTAAATCTCGGAATATAATTAAAGTTAATCCGTTGGGTAACTACTTTACTAGTTATATTTATATTATTAACTTCTTATTTACCTATATACCCAGTCTATTAATAAGCCTACCATAGTATTTCCTATAAGGCTTTATTATATATTTACTATTAAAGTTATAGTATTAATAGAGTTAAATAATATGCTACTAAAAGCACTAGTTATAACGCTATTAACGGTAGTAACTACCTTAAGAATAGGTAGGAATACTAGCATAAGGGACACTAACTCGCAACTAGTTACGGTTAGATAGTTATAGAAAATAGTTAATTAAATAACGGATAATAATTAAATACTTAAAGAAAGAATTAATAGTATCGGAGTAGTAAAGGTTAAGTTATTGTTCGTATCACTTCCGGTAATACGTATTGCTATTATAATAGTATTGGGGTAGTAACTGATTTGATTAATACTTAATTGATTCTCCTATTCTATAGGTAGAATTTAGTGGATTTCCTAAGCTCGCTTAGCTCATGTAACCAACCCCTTTTAACTCACGTTTACAGGCAAGTTGCCGCAAATTGCCCTAGATTGCCGTCACGTAATGGCAATTTACGGTTACATAACTGCAAAGACGCAACCTTAATCAGACACTGGGAGTATTTAGTTTTTAACGGTGCTTAAGCACACCGCCTACTAAATTCTACTACTTTCTACCTGTTAAATTACACTACTTTCCACCTATTAAATTCTACTACTTTCTACCTATTAAATTCCACTAAGTTCTGCCAAATAGCTAAAGTAACTAATTACAATTTTCCATCCCCGGGATGGAAAATCGCTATTAGCTCGCTTGCTGCTAGCGCCTTAGTAATTAGCTTTATATCTTTACACTCTCTATTTCTACCTTTATATCTTCTCCTCTTTCTACCTATTTAGTAACCTATAGCTTAATTATATTTATATTAATTAGGTTCTTTAACGCCTAGCAAGGCTTTAATTTAGTTATAACGTTAGTAGGGTTACTATTTCCATTAATCCACTTAATCTTCGCTATCTCTCTTCTCTCGTATAATTGTTATAAACATATTAGGTTAACTATAAGTCGTTTTTCTTATTGTCGGAATATATGGACAGAGGTTATGTGGTCATTCGTGTCTCTGATTAGTCATCCTTATGATGACTCATCAGCCCCCTACTTAGGCACCGCGATCCTTACGATCCTCTGCTTTCTACACCTATTAGACAAGAACAAATCCATCAGTTAATAGGCCAATCAAGTGCACTTGGGTGATACCGACACTTATGTTATCTAAAGCTTAACTAAGTAATTATATAGGGATTTTAAATTGGTATAAAGGATAACCGGTAGTCGTTTAAGTTGTAGGATCTTCTTAATAGTTACTTTGATTGCAGTTCCGGTGTTAAATCCGTGGGCTATTCTATATAATTTAGATGCTAAGACACTTTGTGTAACCCGCTTGCATTTAATAGATAACTAATAGAGGATATTAGCCCTATTATCCTTATCTATAAGTGTAATAATAAAGCCAATCTAGGAGGAGAGATTGTGGTTATTAGCGAAAGATAAGTTGGTGAAGATTATTAATCTTAGGGAGTCCTTGCTAGTATTAAGTTATATAAAGCAAAGTCCTTAAAAGGGATTATCAATTTGCCATTACAGCCGTTTATTAAGCTGCTTCGCATATTCTTTCTTTAGGTCAATAACTTATACTATAAAGGAGAGGTTAAAGGCAGCTTCTAATTAACAGACTGTAGTAATATGGCTCCTCTTGCTCTCTAAGCAACGTACTAGTTGTTACGGACGCTTTAAGTACAATGTTACGACTACTTAGAGAAGAGTCGGCGGAAGCTAGTTAGTTAATACAGGCACGGTCCAGGATGGATCCGGTAGAACCATGTAACAAAGAATGGTAACTAAGGTCACGTAATGTAATCTATAAGATCTGTATAATCTGTAAGGTCTGTGGAACAGAGCAAATAGAGTAGACAGAGCGGATAGAGTAAGGACTTTTTTAGGAGTTAGGATGTGTATTTAAAGGACCACAGTCCCTACCTAGATAGTTCTTTCTTTATAGTGAATCTTAGAATACAATTGGAGTTAATCTATTAGGCAACCACTCTATACCAGTTATTGTTTGTTACTGTTACATTATTGATTTATTTAATATTTATACACCTAGCCTAATAACAAGTCCACCGTAGTTCCTGCTACAAGGCTTTATTATATATTTACTACCACGGTTATAGTATTAATAAGTCAAACAATATGCCACTGAAAGTACTAGTTACGTTAACGCCAACAGCGGCAACCACCTTAGGTACTAGCGGGGACACTAGTATAAGGGACACTAATTTGCAACTAGTTACAGTTGGACAGTTATAGGAAATGGTTAACTAGCTATAAGGCAATAATAAAGTACTTAAAGAAAGGATTAATGGCATTAGAGCAGCTAAGGTTAAGTTACTATTAATTGAGCGATTTTCAGGTAAGAAGTTAAAACTTAAAGGGTTTCTAATATAAATACACTTTAAGGTTATGCAAGAGGGAGCGAAGTTGGTAATAATTATAGATTAAGTAGCGTATATAGGACTTTTCTTAACAGAAAGGGCACTTAAGTAGTTTAAACCTTACCTTACTAAAATCCAGGTCTATAGAATAATAACTACTAACTAAGATATATGGTATATGTTCTTAAGTTAGAACGGGTTTATGGAAAGATTAATATAAATATTTAGAGACCTAGAAGCAATAATAATAGTAGAAAGAAAGCTACAGAACTTAGTATAATATACTTTAGCAATTAAGTATATGATATAGTTTTAGACACTTGTAATATAGGTTAAGTAGAACAATAAGGCGCTTATGGCATAGTATAAATAGGGACTTAAGGTAAAAGTCTAGGATATAATTATCCTAATGGAAGATATGGAAAGTTTAAGAGACTTAATAGATTAAGTAATAAAGATTAATAATAGGATCTATTAAAGGGAACAAGCTAAGAAAGGGTAAGAAAAAGTTTTATAGTTATATAAGGCGCAGAGTACGCAGCAATAGATGTAGAGTTATAAACTATAAAATAGGCTAGAGCTAATAGACTTAAGCGGCACTAAAGAATTTAGATAATGGAATAAGAAACTATAGAAACCTAGAGGTTAAGGATTAAGTAATTATAGGACTAGGGAGTAGAGGCTAAACTAGGGATTTTAATAGCAGAAGATGTTTAGGTGGGCTTTATAATAAGAAGAATAGTTTAAAAAAGGAGCTTATATAAATTGCGGAAAATAGGGTTATTTTGCTAGAGACTGTAGAGGTGGTTAGAGTAACTACACGGTAAAGGGTACTAGGTTATTAAAGTACAATAATATAGATATAGGGATGTTGTGTGGGACTAAAGAGTATTTAATTAAACAATTTACGTTTTATTATAATAACGCATACTAAATTTATAAAAACGCTAAGTACGGTATAAGCTATTAACTATAAGAGCTAGAGTTAAGAGGACTTAAGGGAACTAGAGAGTTAGATAAAGAATATAATTAACTCTATAAGCTAGATTAAGATATTACAGCAATGTGCGGATAAAGATTAGCAATAATAATAATAGAGTTGGAGTACTTATTAATTAATAGTAACAAGGAAAAAAAGAAGGCTAACTAGGGGCACTTAAACCTTAATAACGTAATAGAAGTAGAGACTAAGACTACTATAGAACGCGGTTTAGTAATGGGTATTATAACACTATTAGATATAGCATCTATTGCTTTATAAGACGGAAAGAGTAATATTTAAGGACGGTTAAGCAAGCAGACAACTACTAGTGCTAGCTTACCACTTAGTAAAGGTAAAAGGCTATAGGCTTAAGATTCTTAAGACAAGATATAAGATACTTAAGACTCTTAAGATAAGATAAGACACACCTAAGAACCTATAATAGACGAAAACCAATAGGAAAGGGTAGTAGCTTAGTTTAGTAATAAATAAATAAGTATAGAACGTAAGTTTAAGAACTATAAGTTTAGGGAATAAGTAATAGCATTAATTCCAAGTAAACGCAGTATTTAGCCTAAAGATTAAAAAATTAATATAAAGATTAAGAAGTAAGATAACTTTAAGGATCTAGCTATAAGACGTAGAAAATAAGAAACTATAGATAAGTTTAGGTAGAGAATTATTATATAATAAGAGCAAAAGCTAGATAAAAGATTAGCTAAGCTAGGATATATAAGGGATAGAGTACCTATATAAAGAATTATTAATAGGCCTAAGGCAGGGACGCCTAGAGTAAAATAGTTAGACAAACTGGAATAAAAAGAGAATTTAGGAATCCTAACTAGGTTTAAAAAAAGATATACTAAAGGTTATTATAATGCAGTAATAATAAGGTACTTTCTAACAGATAGACTATATATACTAAACCAGTTATATGGAAAGTGGTATAAGTAATAACATAATAATAAATAGGAAGACTTTTATATATAGCTAAATAAAAAAGTTGTCTAAGACTAACCCATTATAAAAAAAAATATAAATTATATTAAAGGAGCGTTAATTATAATGTTAAGGAACCTAGAAGAAGGATCTAGGGACTAGAGAAGTAAGAGGCAAATCTTAGTACCCGCAAATAAAAGACTAGCAGTTAGGTTAGTAAGACAGAGGTTTAAACTTAAAGATAAAGAAGAGTAGAGGGTTAACCTAAGTCACTTAGCATATTATATACTATTGTAGATAGCTTATATAGATAATACGTGTAATATATATAGAGCACCAAAGGATAAAAACCGGAAGTACCCTATAAGGATGTATTGGGCACTAGATAAATAAAGGTTTAGGGACACTAAGTATATGTATAGATGGCACCTAGTAGAAGTATAGAGTTAAGGAGATTTAATACTTTAACTAGGAAGATTCCTTATAGAAGAATGCCTAGATGGACAATAGTAGTAAAACTATCTAGAGAATACTTGTCTATAGCATGTAGAGGAAAAGAAATAAACTAAGTATTGGCCTAGAGAGGACCAAGTATAAGTAAGATTTAGTAGCTAATAGTTAGAAAAAGGGGAGGCCTATAGGACTAGAGGGAACTAGTAGTAGAGCCTTAGACCCTTAAAGGAATTACAAAAAGATACCTAAATTTATAAGTTAAGTAGCAAGATTAATAGTTTAAAGCTTTAGTAAATAGTAGAGCAATAAGGAACTATATATTACTAGCAGTAGTAGAAAGGATAAGGTTACTGTATAGACAAAGAGAATACCTATATCTACTTATAATAATTTTAGAAGATCTAATAGCCTATAGAGGAGGCATTATTAGTCTTAAAATAGGACCTATTTAGTTAACTATTAAAGGGAGACAGGTTAAGATATCCTTTAATATCCTACCGTTAGGAAAGGATAAGGTAATATTAGAAATGCCTTAGTTATAGGAATACAATTTAAGGATTACTTGGGTTATAGGATAGGTTAATATTAAAGACATGTAATAATATAAGATGCAATAGCAAACCAAGTTAGTATAGTACTAAGTTAGAGCAATATATAAAGAGACTAAATAAGGCTTAAGTTATATACCAAAAAGATACTATAAGTATAGTAAAAGGTTATAGTTACCTAAGAGTAAAAAGCTGTTAGAATATATAGCGTGGGACTATAAGATAGAGTTAGAACCAGGAACTAGTCTAAAGTTCTTTCTAATCTATAAGCTTACTAAAACTAAGTTAATAGTGCTTAAGGAGTTTGTCTAGGAGAACTTATAAAAGGGGTATATTAGACCGTTACAGTTATTGGCAGGATATCTAGTATTATTTATCCTAAAGAAAAACAGAAAACTTAGGATGTGTATTAACTATAGATAGTTAAATAGCATTATATAAAAGGATAGGTATCCTTTACCCTTAATTAGCGAAATTTAAGACAGAATAGGCAATATAAAGATTTTTATAAAGATAGATCTAAGATAGGCGTACTATTAGATTAGGATTAAGGAAGGAGATAAATGGAAAGTAGCCTTTAGGTTAAAGGAAGAACTATATAAACCATTAGTAATATAGTTTAGGCTTATAAATACACTAGTAATATTTTAAAAATAAATTAATAGTGTGTTAGGAGAATACTTTAATAAGTTTATTATAGCATACCTTAATAATAATATTATCTACTTTAAGAGCAAGGAAGAATATAGAGAATATATTAAGTAGGTCTTAAAGAGACTATAAGAAGAAAAGATGCTAGTAGCAATTAAAAAATATAAGTTCTTTACTAGAAAGACTAATTTTATTAGATTTATTATAGAACTAGGAAAAATTAGTATAGACCTAAAGAAAGTTAAAGCTATAGTGAGTTGGCAAGAACTAGAAAACATTATATAGTTAAAATTATTTCTAGGATTTTATAACTACTATAGGAGGTTTATAGCATAATAGTTAAAAAGTATTAAGCCATTTATAAAACTAACTAAAAAGGAGAAACTATAGATATAGGGACAAGAATAGAAGAAGCTATTTTAAGAATTTAAGGAGTTGTTTACCTAGGATTTAGTACTTAAGATCTACCAGCTGAAGTTAGAAATAATTATAGAAATAGATGCATTAGACTTTACACTAAAAGTATATTTACTATAGAAGTATTTGGATATATAGCATCTAGTAGCATATTATAGTTGGAAGATAACACTACTAGAGTTAAACTATAACATCTATAATAAGGAGTTGCTAGGTATAGTTATAGCACTTAAGGAATAGAGAGCGTTTTTATAAGGTATAAAGAAACTATTTATAGTTAAGACGGACTATAAGAACCTAATAGGGTTCTTAATAACAAAGGAACTAAACTAAAGATAGGTTAGATAGGTGGAGATGCTTATAGAATACCACTTTAAGATTTAGTATATTAAGGGAACAGATAATACATAAGCAGATACTCTAAGTAGAAAGGCTAAACTATAAAATAAAGAAAAGCTATTAGGAGCTTTACTATAAAGGGACCAAGATAGATTAATTAGGTATAATTACCCTAAGATTATAACAACTAGAGAAAAATAAGTTTATAAATTACTAGAAAGTAATTAGATATAAAAGATCTAAGAAGTATAGGCAGAGGATCTAGACTTAGAGCAGTATAAGTACTAAGAGGCTATATATATACCAAGGTTAATAGCAGAGGAGTTTATAAAAGACTTTTATAAAGGAATAACATAAGGACATAACAGAGCTATAGGCTTAGTATTAAGACTTTAAGAGGAGTATATTATTTAAGAAATCTGGGGATTAGTAAGATAAGTTATAAAGGAATATCTAGATTGCTAGAGAAATAAACTAATAAGGCATAAGCCGTATAGAGGGCTATAACCTATTAAAATACTAGGGAGACCATAGGAGGTTATATTATAGGACTTTATTATTAAGTTACTAAAGTTAAGAGACCCTATTATAGGATAGGATTATAACACAATCTTAGTAATAGTAGATAAGCTAATAAAGTGGGGATACTTTATAGCATATATAGAAGAAATATCCGCAGAAGATATAGCTAGAATCTATATTAAAGAAGTATTTATAAGATATAGAGCACTAATAAAGATTATATTAGACAGAGATCTAAGGTTTATAGCAGTATTTTAAAAGGTATTCTTAGCAGAATAAGGGGTTTAAGTAGTAATATTAACTATATATTACCTATAGACAGATAGTTAAACAGAGAGACTAAACTAAATGTTAAAACAGTATTTAAGGCATTATATTAATTATACATAGAACAATTAGGTATTATTATTACCAGTTATATAGTTTATATATAATACAACACTATAGGAAGGGATAGGCATATTACCTTTTAAAGCAAATTATGGGTATAAACTAAGAATAATATTATTACTATGTTAAGTAAAGAAAATAAGTAGCACAGTTAAAGAAAGAATAGAGATGTTAATAAATCTTTATAATTACCTTAAAAGCGTAGTAAAGTTAGTATAAGAAAGAATAAAAAGGTACTATAACGCTAAAAGATTTAAGGGACTAAATCTTAAGGAGGGGAATAAAGTGTAGCTACTATATAAAATTTTTAAGAGTTAACAACTAAGTAAGAAGTTGGACTATATTAGACTAGGACTATTTATAGTTAAAGTAAAGATCTTAGAAGTTATATATAGACTTAACTTACCAGAGAAAATAAAGATCTACCCTATATAGCATATTGTAATACTAAAACCAGCACACAGAAATATTAAGCTATTAGTCTATAAGGTAGATATATATAGAGGATAAAAGGAGGATAAATAGCAAGTTTTAAAGATTATTAGGTATAAGGACATTAATAACAAAATATAGTATAAAGTAAAGTGGATAGGCTATAAAGAGACTACCTAGAAACTACTAGGCAACTTAAAGAACGCTATAGGAAAGGTATAGAAGTATTAGAAAAGAATAGGTTAGGTAGTATTAATAAAAAAGAGTTACTAAAGAATAAATCACCTAAGGGGAACTTAAGAGGAGCACCTACTAAGGTATTTAGAGTTGTTTCCCTTACTATAGGAAGAACTTCTATTCTTTTATTACTAAGTTCCCAAAAACCTTATTCTATAAGTTTCCACTTTTTAGAACGCACCTTTTTACGCACCTTCTTAAAGTAAAGGAGACAAGTATAAGCATTTTAACAAGCCTTAAGGGCATAATACTCTTTATTATAAATGCAAGCCAGATAAAGCTTATTATTATACTAAAGCTAGTAAATTTTAGCTAACACCTCTAATAGTTTACTGTTAAGCTTTATAGCGGCAGATTAAACTTAGAACCCTAGTAGTAATTAATAAGGGTACTTAAAAACTGTTAAGAGTAATAGAATGCGCATACTTAGTATTAGAAATAGAACGGATATTGCAGGATAACTGCGTGTTCGCTTACATACACTTAGTATAGGAGGAAGGTTGTTGGTTAATGGGTAACGCGATTGCAATATAAACTAATCTCTCTTTTGCATAACAAGAACAGGAAGGTATAATCTTACCTAGCAACAGTATAATAGTAGCAGTACGAGACCTACGCTCCGTTAAAGAAAAGGAAGGGGCCTTTAGTATAATAAGTAAGGATGTTAACCAAATTAATTAAACGGACATTATACCTCTAGTAGACAACTTAGAGATATTAGGAATCTTTAAGGATAAAGATAAAGAGGAGGGAGATAGTATTACGGACGCTTTAAGTACAATATTATAACTACTTAGAGAAAATTTGGCAGAAGCTAGTTAGTTAATATAGGCACAGTCTAGAATAGATCTGGTAGAACTATATAATAAGGAATAGTAATTAAGGTCACGTAATATAATCTGTAAGATCTATATAATCTATAAGGTTTATAGGACAGAGTAAATAGAGTAGACAGAGTAGATAGAGCAAGGACTTTCTTAGGAGTTAGGATGTGTATTTAAAGGACCACAGTCCCTACCTAGATAGTTCTTTCTTTATAGTAAATCTTAGAATACAATTAGAGTTAATCTATTAGGCAACCACTCCATACCAGCTGTTGTTTATTACTGTTACATTGTTAATTTATTTAATATCTATACACCTAGCCTAATAATAAGTCCATCGTAGTTCCTGCTACAAGGCTTTGTTACACTAATCTTTTAGTATAACTACCTTACAGACTTCCCCTCTGGAGCTAGTTAGGTCTATAGTCTTTATAGTAACCAGCTTTAGGTTCTAGCATTAATGTTCCTAGGTAAGGGCTATTAAATCTTTTTCTTGCTTAATATAGCCTCTATTAAACTTAATTGGGGTATTTAGTATAAGCTTCTCTCTCTCTTTTACTAGGAACTTTGCCTCCTAAAGTCTAGCTTCTTTAGTCTCTGTAAAGGTTTTATTAGTAAGGAATGATATATTATCAATTTATAATCCTATAATTCTAAAGCCGTTGCTGTTTATATATAATAAGTAGGGGTTATATATTAACTAGTTCATCTATAGTTTATTAAAGTGGTAATAGTGGTATATATTAAACTAATAGTTACTAGCTTCTGGGACACTATAGAGTGGTTTAATAACTTTTAGAATTAATCTATTCTTTAGTCCAAGTTCTAGTAGTAGGCGTATAAAGAAGTCTCTATTTAGGTGGGTACTAGACTATATATAAGCTTATAAGATATTGCGTAGGTATAGAGAAGCTAGTCTTCTTCTATTTCCTTATAGGGTTACCATAAATACTAGGATAATTCTCTAGCTAACACATTAAATAGTTGGTAATTATATTAAAACCAGATCTTTGCTATAGTTATTATAGGCTTATATAACTAGTCTAGACTTCTTAAAGGCCTTATCTATTCCAGCATTCTTAATCTTATTAATAAATTAGAAGTTAAAGATTCTAACTCCTTTTAGGACATCTGCTGTATTAATAAACTTAAAGACACCTTTCTTAAGTAAACCATTTATCTCCTTATATTAAGACTCTATAAATAATAGTAAGGTACACTTAAAGGTTATAGTATTAGGTTTCGTTAGGCTATTGTTAATAAATATTAATACATTTATAATGTTTTACTAGGACTTTATTAGCGATTATTATATCCGTTTTAATCTTTAGGGGGGTACACTAGTTACTAGTTTCTTGGTTAGTTCCTTGGTTGGTTTTTTAGTCAGTTTCTTAGTTAGTTCTTTAGTTAGTTCTTCCTCTAGTTCCTTATTAGGTTCTTCTGGTTTGGGTTCATCAGGAAAATATTCGCAGGATGAGATTCAAGTAGACTTTGATTTTCGCGTTTCGCGTAATTGACATGCAATTTAACCAACTCGACACAACTTAACACGCAATTGACCAACTTGACACGCAATTGACCAACTTGACACGCAATTCGACCAACTTGACATGCAATTGACCAACTTGACACGCAATTCGACCAACTTGACATGCAATTGACCAACTTGACACGCAATCCGACCAACTTGACATGCAATTAACCAACTTGACACGCAATTCGACCAACTTGACATGCAATTAACTAACTTAACAACTTTAAAAGCTAACTATATATTTCTTAACACGCAATTAACCTATTTAGCAACTTTAAAAGTTAAATAACACGCAGTTAACCTATTTAACAACTTTAAAAGCTAACTATATGTTCCTTAACACGCAGTTAACCTACTTAGCAACTTTAAAAGGTAACTATATATTTCTTGACATGCAATTAAGGTAAAGTTATATGCTATATATTTAACTAT
>Ga0307507_10000734_pt1 | contig 72057 bp, 70 predicted proteins | sample 7_EM_MG_FD_207223 | JGI IMG/M metagenome (GOLD analysis project Ga0307507, IMG submission 207223) | Populus trichocarpa ectomycorrhiza microbial communities from riparian zone in the Pacific Northwest, United States - 7_EM | ecosystem: Host-associated > Plants > Roots > Unclassified | place... | reverse complement strand
GAGCGGTGCTTCCGTTCTTCTCCTTTCCTTTCTCTAGCTTTGGATCCTCGTTTATAGACAATCCAATCGTACAGGCTTGCGCGACCCTCTTGCCGTGCTCGTGCCTCGATTGACCGAGTCGCTAACATATAGTAGCAATCTACAAGCTTCGGTTTAGAAGTATTTATATAAGCCCATTATAAGTATAGGCCTTCGTCTATAAATATAAAGTTAATTATACTTCTAGTGGTGCCTTATTGCTATATAATTGCTCTTAAGGGGGTAGTTAGCTTAAGGCCCCAGATATTTATAGCTTTTAGTAGGCACTTTACCTATTATTTAGCAGTAATATAGATACCCCCCTACTATAGGTAGTAGAGGTTTATATCTCCTAATAGGATAGACTTTGTGCCTTTAGTTTCTAGTAAGCTTATTACTAATATAATATTCTATTTATAGGACCCCTACGACCCTAGGGTTATATATATTAATAGTTTGTACCGGTCCCCTATATATCTAGATTATTATAACTATAATATCTAGGTTAACTGCCTACTATAACTATAAGGACAGGCTAATAGCCTTACTAATTATAAAGCATATATGTGTAGCTGCTTTTGGTTTATATAGGAGCTAAAATCCTTAGGGGTAGTAAATTAATTATATATAGGTATTGTAATATGGCTCTTGTATAGAAAGGATATAGTATTTCTCTAGGTCTAAACTATCTAGTAAGGGCCTTATAAGATGGTGATTTGCATTACCGCAGTTATACTATATAATGGATAGGTGGCGGACCCCTAGTGAGGGTCCTTTGTCTTTCCTTTATTTCTTACTTTTATTATTTTTACTTTCTCTAGGATATTTAGAACTTCTATCTCTTATATCTACACCCTAGTTACTACTTATTTTATATAGAGTTTTCTATTCCTGTGTCTTATATTCCTACTAGCCCTTCTATATCTAAATCTGTTATTGTTTCCAGTTCTTCCCCTATTCTTACTAGTTGGCTATATGCCCTTTATAGGTCGGCTGCGAATATAATATTTACCGCGTTAAGTCTAATTCTTAGTTGTCCTGGTTTTAAACTTGCTATAGCTGTCTATGGGGGTCTTCCTATAGGGCGTCCTCTTCCTTGTGTCCCCTGTGACCCTTATATCCCTACTTGGTCTAGTAATATTGCGCGGCGCCGCTTCTGGCCCGTTAAGGCTTGGGATGGCTAGCCTAGCCCCCTAGTATTAAAGAAAGTAATTAGAATTATAAGAGGCTAGTTTAACTAAAACGTATAATTATCTAATTAATAGTATTAGATAAGAGTTGCGGATAAGTTAAAGATAGAATATACTTATATATTTAAAGGATAATTGCTTTTTAATCTCTTTTATTTAGAGACTAATTGCTAGTTCTCCTCTAGAGGAGAATTAGCTCCTTTTATAATCTTTCTAAAACATTAGTAAAACCTTTAATTACCTCTTATCTAACTAATACTTATCTAATATTACCTTTTAGGAGAGCTGTTATAAAGCTATAGTAAAAAAAAACTATAGCAGTTATAAATTATAAAAAAGCTTTAAAAATTATAATATAAAAAATTTATAACTTAAGTAAATATAAGTAAGACACTATTATATTATATTAGTTTATTTCACTTTTCTAGTATTAAAAAGTAATATTATACTAGTTTAGCTAAAGGGTATATTGGTATTTAGTAGGTGAAGTTTGCCTTAAAGCTGTTTATATAATTCTATAATTCTATATTAATTAGACTAATATATATAAGTTCTTTTATAACACTTATTAATTTTTAGAACTACTATTTATAGTATTGGTATTGTGATTTACTAGCCATAAAGGCTGGAAATAATAAGCTATAATACTATCTACGCCCCTTTACCAGTCGTATAAGATACTGACTAGGGACTAGTATAACAAGAGCTCCTCCCTGCTTTGTTGCATCCCAAAACTCTTGGATTTTTGTCGGCTGGTATATCCAATGAATGACCTTGGACCTAAAACTCCCAAGGAGCTGCTTTGACATGTCGTTATCGTCTTCCCCTTGAGTGTACCTTAAAGCTTTGTTCCATTTAAAACTATAGGAGCATTTACTACCTATTGGTATGTTAGCTTCGCAATAAGTCATTGCAAACCCTGCAGCAAAACAATTTGCATAACCCCTAACAAGGGAACTTACAAGTCATCATTTTACAACCTCCAGTCTTTTGAATCGGCGCCCTGCATTGTGGACATAATCTTGTCCAAGTGATCTTCCAGTTTTCTGATTTCTTGCGCTGTTTATTTATTTTCTTGATCTCGTTCTTATGTTGGTGGTCATACTGCTCACAGGTTTCTCCAGTGTGCCAGGCCACGTTATGTACTATACAGAATTGGGAATGACAGTCCTGACATTCAAACATTGGACCATCAACTGTTGGCTTGTGAATTTGACCAGATGTGCAGCCTGCACGAAGACACCAGCGGATACTGGGATTCGCGCTGAAGGCTGCACGCTTAGCGAGTATACTATATCTGCTTACAGTCAATACTTAAGTACTAGTGTGTATTGAAATCCATTCTAAATTTGTTTAACGCACCTGTCATAAGTGTCTCTATCCGCGTGATTTTGCATATCATCTTGATGCAGACGGCTAGAACACTCTGGACATACAATCATGTCCCATCCTCTTTGTTGAAGCTGCGAGGCCAGCCAGGCTTGGATGCATGACTTGCAGGTGTATGCGTCGTGATTACACTGCTGGGCCACTTGCGATGGGAAGTGATCCTCTGACATGTCTTCATCGCATACAATGCACCGCCTTGTCTTTTGTGGTACCCTTTCAGGTCCGATTTCATGAGCAGCTGCCCATATCTGATGATTCTGCCCCTTACTCTCGGGATCAGTTGCCCTACTACCCTCCCTACTTGACGGATATGGGTCCGACGGCCTGCAACAGGTGATATTGTGCTCCGATCCGGACTCTGAAGCCGGGAGGATATAATCAATAGTCGAAACCTGTCTATTTGACAGTGGCTCGCCCTGGAAACCTAGGCTTGTGGGTGGTACCAAAAAAACTGCTTTTGTGTCTTGCGCTGTGTTTAGGGGTGCCAGTCGTGAACTTTCAGCCGTGGGGCCAAAATGGGGGCCAGGAGCGGTTGAAGTCATCGCTGTCGGTGTAAAGTCTAGTAGTTTTCACACCGGGTTGCATGCAGAGAAAGGACTATTAAACTAGCTGCAGCCTAGGCAGAGACGAAATACTAATGCCTATCTTGTCTTGTTGGTGCTACATGTGACACAGCTTCAGTACACGCCAAGATCTAGCGAATCTGACAGATTGCTTATCTTTATCTTATAAATCAGAATTCGGTGGATCGTTGGTACGTGCACTACGCGAGGACCAACGAATTCTCTACCGAGGGTTATCTCCTAAATCAGACCCTTCGTGGCAGGTTTGCGGAGGATACCCCTCTCAGATAATAGACCTATCAGCTGATATTATCCGCAGACTATCCGGATAGTCTTCGGATAACCTTAGCCACATTTCTTGGCGTACGATTATTTAAGCTCTATCGAAACTCTGCTCGAAGCTCTATCGTAGCTCTACTCAAAAGCTCTGCTTGAAGATCTGCTCGAAGCTTAATACGGAGCTCTAAAGCTCCACTAATATGCAGCACTAACATACTAGGAAGACTCTACAATTGTTCGTGCGGCAAACCTTAGGTAATTCCGATTCTTTACTATGGGAGTGGTCGCGGAGTCTACTAATCGCTTCGCATTTTAGCAGAAGCAAGGACTATGGGCTATTTAAAGAGGTGATCTTGAAATTTGGTTTACCTGACGATGAATAAAGGGGACAGTAGTACTACTTCTAGTATTCAAAAATCAAAGTTCTCATACACGACATTGCGATTATTAAACCACTTTAGGAGAGCCTCTCGTAATCCTTTTCCCGCACACAAATACCAGGTCTTGGCTTCCAAAACATTCAAATCTTCCTTCAGCATCCTTCTAGTCTTGTACTTCGTTCCCAGGCGTCCTAAGCCTTCCAATACATGCTTAGTAATATTCTCAGGGTCGCAGTCTGTGACAAATAATGTTACTGAAGATTCTAATCCGGAATGATTTTTTAGCGTGTCAACAATCAATTCCAAATCATCAGCTCGAATTGTCCAGAACAACTGTAAGCGCTCCAGACGTAGGTTCGGTAGTTGTCCGAGGAGTGGAGTAATACCGATGCCACCGGCAATATAAGGAACGGTGACTTCAGAGCCATTATCTTGCTGGATGATGAAATCACCTCCTACGCCTCGTAGGGGCACCTCGAGACCGGACCGCTCACTCTGCTGAAAGAGAAAAGATGTGACCGGCCCTATTCTCCTGATGGTTATTTCAAACTCATCATGTGATAGAGATGTCGGCGATGATGAGATTGTAAAGGTCCGAATAAAATCATCATTTAGACTTTGCGGGTCTTCGTCGCGCATATGACCGTATCCAATGTCAAGTTTCCGAGAAAAATCCATCGCTACCCATTGTCCAGCCTTATACGAAAGTGGGTTAGCCATACTGAACCGAAACCGGCATATTGAAGGGGTAATCTGGGTTTTCTGGATTAGTCTTGCTGTGTTTGGCAGAGTTTGGCTCAAAGCTGCTCCAAGACTACCTTCCTCCGCAAGGAGACGAATATTTGGATTGTATGGGGAAGGCTCGCCTGCAATTCCTCGGAAAGGCAGCCCATTTTGCACATAGCGTGCCTCCGCCAATTTAATTTTAAGAGCCAAGTTAGAACGAGGTAAAATTGCAGCGGCTTCGGGTCCAATAAGAATCTTCACAGTTCCTGTGACATAGAGCACGTCGCCAGTTTCGAAGTCTGGAAATACAAGCCCTGCCACTGGATATGTTTGTAGATTGCCTAATGTTTGGTATAGACGATTACCGCTATACTCTGGATATACTAGTTCGGAGCCAGCTTCATCGTTTGAAAAGACTCTCACGAAGCCCCGGGGGCCGCCTCGGTGATTTGTGTCCATATCGTACTCAGAGTTACAGCTGGATATAAAGAACATATCCGCCTTTTCCAAGAGCTTCAAAGCCTCCGGGGAGAGTTTTGGTGACTTAGATAAGAGTATGGATGATATCGCGGCAGGACGAATGTCTTTTTTATTAAGATATTTAGGACAGTTGCCTCCTTTCTGTTAACATTTGCCCCATTTGCCATGGACTGCTCTTACCTAGACTTTGCTCAATCCTAACAACGAGCTGCACCTGGCCCTGAGCAGATGTATCTGATTCTTGGTGCATCCCTTCTTTATCTTCATCTTCTGAAATCCGTGATAGAGCCGCTGCAATCATCCGCCCGTAAATTTTAACCCTTTTCCTAGTCATTAGGTCGATGGCCAGCCCGCTCACCATCTTTCCGAGCCCTTCTCCCTTTACAACTTCGCCATCGTCTCGGCCTCCTATCAGACTTTGGACCACAGGGTCATACTTCCTATCGACCAATGTTCGGGTGCCAATAATAGAAGACCCTAAAGGTTGAGAAAATCCGGATTCTCCACCCCATATGGTTGTCCAGGGTTGCCCTTGGTCATCGACCGTTCCGATGGCTAGGAGAGGCGCTCTTTGTAGCATGAAACTTGCTTGAGGCGTCAACATGGAAGAGGTCGGATTGTCATGTTCTGGCACGCTCATTAGTTGATGCATCTTTTCTTCCCCCGAGGACCATGGTAGAGCGATTGAAAAGGCCATGATAATAACGATAAACTGTGGGTTTTCCAATACTTGTGGTGTCTCCCTAAACCTATCCCTTGCATAGATGGATTCGTGCTCAAGAGTGTGGCCCGTGCTTAGCCAATTATATCGCTTCGGTGAGGCTTTCTGCCATATACTAAATATTCGCCCAAAGCTTCAAATATACATAGAAAAGACCAATCTACGTTTAATTTATGGTGTTAACCTATTTAATATAGGCCTCCTAACACAGCCCTATTTTATAAAGTAAAGTTAATTGTTTATATTAGTGTTGAAGAAGTTGATGTTCTTTGACGTCGTGCACGGGCCACAATCGCATCCACGCCATCTATGCAAGGGATATCGTTGAGGTGCAATGCGTATCCGTGTTCCTAGGACGTCGAAGCTATAAAATACAGGTGGTGATGCGTCGAGGACTAAATATCGCGATTTTTGTAACCCAATAATTGGGAGTTGCTGAGTGAGCACCAGAGAACTTGGCATTGACCTGGACATGGTTCTATCGCCAGCGTTAGATCTACTAAAGACGGGATGATCAATAGCCGTAGGATAGCGTGCGAATAACTGCCAGCCTGCCGCTCCTGTTACGGTCTTAAGAAGGTGCAGCCTATTACGGTCGCGAAACTCCGCGTTTGTATTAAAAAGGCGTTTCAAAACGACCCCAAAAAGGGTGCCAAGTTCAGCTGAATGGGATGCAGCGATCGCAACATCCCTTGACACCCACGATAAAATTCAACATCGTCGTTCATTACACTCAGTTACTGATATCCATTTCCATTAAGTGGTCTACCTATATCCTGCGTACATTAGACCCTGATACATCGCCGACATCATGGCGCGAGATAGGGTCAAGCCAACTCATTACCCCTTCATACCATTCCATCTTCTCCGTAGTGCACAGCTGGTCTCTGCCCTCATCGTCGCATCGATAATGTTCTACTTCCTCTGGCACCTCACGCATGACCACTATCGTCTGCCTTGGACATTCATTCTTGTAAGTATCGATCGTATCTGGGAGCCTCGGATGGACAATGCGTCTGAGACATGAGGTATTAGCTAGCGAAGAGCAGATATCACTGACTGATTCCTCGTAACAGTTATTTGCTGTATCTCTCCTAACTATTCTATCTCTGTCGACAACTATTGTGCTCCACTGCTGTTGTGGACTTAATCCCCGCCTGAACGTTTGCCTCAACGGATGCCTCCTTGTACTCTGGTCTGTCAGCTTTGCGCTGTTGAGCTGGTGGAGCAGTGGTACATTGTCGCATGTGTGTAATAAGTCAAATTGGGAGGATGAGACTGGTATCATGGTTTGCAGGATTTACAAGGCTTTATTTGCCTTCACCCTGCTTGGATTGTATGTTCACTCTACCTTTTTGAGTTCAGTCTATTTTATGCCCTCATATCTATTCCCTCGGCTATACAGCAGGACATACAACGCACATAGAACTCTTACTAACTTACCATTCGCAAAAAACAGCGTCTCCACTTTTGCAGCTGCGCTCCTAGACGTATTCGTCTTCCGTCGTGCTACCACCCGCGGAAAATACAACCAGATGCAAAACGTTGATGAAAAAAGGGCCTTTGATACCCCCAACTTTGTTCCTAGCCTTAGTCCATTACCGTATGAGACGCAAAAACCTTTTAGCTCTCAGCCAGCACATACATTAGGGGTGACGGGATATGCAGTCCCAGAAGAACAGTTCAACTACGATACGGGATATCAAGGCACTCATGAAACAAGAGGGTTGTAGGCTGAAGAGGCAACAACCTGAATATCTAGATGATTTACTAGGGAGTCTTTAACTCGGTTAAGAAGCTTTGATAGCTTCAAATGTTGTGAATGTTGGTTGTATTAGGTAGCCCTGCATTGAATACTACTTAAGGTCTGGAGTATCGCGTATATACTTGGTTCGATTTGCTATAGGTCATAAAGCTTACTAACTAAAATCCTTCTTAATTCTGGACTACCTGGTTTTGTGGGGTTTGTAAACTACTAATATGTAGCATTGTGTTGTCTCATATATCCAGAAATTTCCCAGCATAAGATAGCGCCAGCTTTGAGCCGCAAGTATACCAACCCGACACTACGGATAAGGGACTGGTTGTCGATTGGCCTGAAAGCTTTTCTCCCCATCCCTGGTCAACTGTGGCCGATCCTTAAATTCGAGGTAATCCATTTGAAGCATATTGATCGCGGGTCTCATTCTCTTCGACATGGATCATGGGTGTATGGGCGAACAAAATTGCTTCGCTGACCTTCAGCTGATTTATCCGTGCCTAAATATCCTCTCCGTGATTTGAGATTCCTGATATGTGTTGCTGCAATGCCGAATAACCGGACCGTTGAAGTCGTGGATTAAGCGAATGGAGCATAAGTTGAGTGTTGGTAATGTGATAGACGCTGCAAACGAACGGTATATTCCAGGCCATGCGTGAAGTTCTCGACCGAAGTGCTGTTGGTCATGTACTAAAAGTATGCATCTACCAGCAGGGTCAATGATTGAGCCTGCTAGATCCGCCACAGCAAGGGTTTCAGGCTCGTTTCCAAACGAATACACCTTGGACATGCCCTTGTAGAGAAGATAATGCAGTGTTAAGTGGATACATGGATGGTAGTCTTCCGTTACCGAAAATATTAGGATGAAACCGGCTGTGTGCATCTTGTGTATGCATAAGCTTTGACGACATATCGTTCGAAACTAAACTATGACAAATATCATTAAACCGCCAATGCAATTGACAGATGTAACGTCTTCATCCACGGCCATCAAAGGTTTTATCCAGCTTTGCCAGTGCAGCCGCCTTCTCAGCATCAAATTTGGCGCCATGGACTCTTGTTGGGAGTTCTCTCATCACTTGCTGAACAAGAACTTCCAGGTCTCTCGGATCCTTGGGTTTGACGGCATGTTGCTTTGGTAATGCTGTCCCGGCCCCTATAGCAGACTTTACAACCTCTTTTCTCCTAAGCAGTACCTGCCCCTTAGAGTCCATATACGTCTCGTATCCATGTTGATCGAGCACCTCATTGGGTACTGCGCCCTTAGGTTCTAGCTCCCGAATGACATCCTGGTTCTCGCGGTTACCTTCCATCAGGAATCGCAAGCACATGATAGCATGTTCGCGAATGTATGGATTGTGCTCATCATAAGCACAGCAGTTCAGGATGGCTTCGATGCCACCAAGTGGCCGCACCTGATCTTGTACTTTGCGAGATTTCCACACCAAGGATGAGAGGACAAGTACGGCAAGCTTCTTTAAATTGCGCCATTCGAAATCAGAAGGCTCATCTTGGGATTCGTCAATAAAAGGTCTCGGTTCTGGTATAAATGTCTCCGGAGGCATTGAATTTGTTGCATTTGAACCTTCCGGCCTTACAATGTCGTATGGCCGCTCGACGGCAACAGGAAGAGTATCGGTGGAAGGTTGGATTGTTTTGTCTGTATCGTGTGTGCTTGAACTGCCCTCGGGATTGGTATTCCGAGTATCATTAAGATTGGGCGCAGGAGTTAGTGGAGCAGCTGGTATTTGACCCTTCGGTATGGCGGCGTCCAGCTCTTTTAAGAGAGTAACCACTTCACTAGTAATTTCCCAATCGGCCATCATCTTCTTCCATACATCATGTTCCGTCAAGATGGCAAAGAATTCAAGGTATTGATAAACACCTTCGTACATCCTTTCCATATCCCAGAGATTAAGTGGGAAGTCCTCTGGATGTGCGTGGCCGGCTCGAATTTGGCCTTGTAAGAATATTAAGGCGCATGTTTGAGGGATTATATGACGTCTGAACTCGGTCAATAAGAAATTTACCATGTGCACGTCTACGCGCATGGGATAATTTTCTGTGCTATCTTTCCCTAACTCTTTGATTACGTCTTTGGAGAAGTTTTGCAAAATTTGTGAGGACTGCCGTGCGCGGAAGATGTTGGTAAGAAGTTTCATAATGACTGCTTGAGCAGGTGAGATAATGTCCTTGGATCTGCAAAGCGGTTAGTAAATGGCAACCTGGAGTCACTTGCTTGGGGTGGGTTGCATTACTCCCTAAATGCGTGATAGGAGAATGGCATTAGGCCGTTAGTAAGAATGGCTTCCATAATCTTAACCATGAACTTGAAGTACAGCTCCTCTTCCCGAAGATCCCAAGCAGCGACGAATATGAGGAGCTCTCGTAACAGGTTCCTTCCGTTGTCTTGTGCTAGAAGCAGGTGGCACCGTACAGTATGCATATTCCTAATAGCAATAACCTCATCAGGAGTAGAACCATAACCGACAGACCCTTCTCCGGGTGGGACGATGCCGGACATAATGATCATTGGGAGAACTTCAATTTCAGTTGGACCTAGAATCAGTGGAACATCGGTGAGCAAGCCGCGGCCATCGTCTCCTGGAACAACGTAGTCGTTGTCTTCACTGTCTTCGCCTTCACTCCCATCTTCAGGCCCTTCATCAGCTGTATTGACTGCTGTAGGAGATGCTGGTGATATAACGGGTGATGATGGCGAGGCGACATGGCTAACTTGGGCAACAGATGGTCTTTCCGAATATGTCTCAAGACGTTTCATGAGGTCATCTTTTCCTTGCTGAAGTATTTCGGCACCATATGAAGCAGGGTATGTCATTCGAAAATCTGCTTCGCCGGCAGGTGGGGCATCCGGTATCTCCGAAGTTATTGGGATGTAAGGGTGAACCTCTTTGAGAGGCGACAAGGAAAGCCCTTTATTCTTCTCCTCTAAAGCGCTTTGGGACTTGCTCTCAGCTTCTGCAGCGGCTTTAGAGGAAGCAATGACGGACTTGCGCATCCGATCAACCTCGATCTGAAGTTGGTTAATGCTTCGCGCAAGAGCTTGGACATTCTCCTCATTCTTCGCATGCTGGTCGACAACAGTTCTATACGCGCTAGAGGCGGTCAAATCATCGCGATACTTGGCGATGATATCAGCGTATAATATGTTCCATTTCTAAAATCGTTAGAATCTATATTTCCCCCCAAATTGGTATGTATTCAATCTCCGGAACTACAACTTACATTTTTTTCTTCTTCTGCCATAGATTGCCACCGTTTCTTGCATTCAGCTGCAATCTCAGTTGCCCCGCCTTTCTCGCCTTTCTCGACAAGATCACGTTTTACTTCTATTCCCATTTTACTGATATATAGAAGGAACGGAGATGAAACTGGTTGCTGGGCTGGCTTGGGCGGTATATCTGGCCAGTCAGGGTCATTCTTATCCTGCTGCCCCAACGACTTTGTTAGAGGAATTCCCGAGTCTTCGTTAAGTCGGGGCCAAAATTCAGGTCTGCTAGTCAGGTCGCTAGGATTGTGGGGGAGAACGCTGTCAGTTGAGCTATCAAAAAGTTCAACCCAAAGCATTAATTTTCGCCGTTCGTTCCGCGCCACAAGATTGTTCAAGAATTGAAGACAGGTGATCAATAGCTTCTTGACTATGCAGTCGATCGTGTTCAGTAAAGCACACATCAATTGTGGAGACAAAATAAACCTACAGGAATTTATCACTGCCTGCCACTTGTCCTCATCTGCTGTCCCAGCCTCCCCATCATAACCACGAGCGGTAACCTTAACACAAACGCTTATAAGCTTGAACACTTCTTGATCAAATTGTGACTTAGCAGCAAGGTTTTGTGTCTTGTCTCCTGTTGTGAGCACGTTTCGAGCTATTGAACCCATTTTATTCAGTCGCTCAAGATCCTTGAGGAGGCTTGAGGAATGTGATGCAATTAGCGGGCCAGAGAGGCCTTCGTATTCTGGTGTAGCAGGTTCGGGGACTGCAAAGCATCGCCTTTCGAGCGAAGGAACGGCAGCTTCGAGGAGCTCGCCAAGTTCTTTCCAGACCAGAGAATCTGTACCTATCTCTTCTCTGCTTACATTTAGAAACTGTCTATATAGAGGCTAACCGGTAATATTTAGCTCTAAGATAGAAGCCACTTACCGAACCTCTGGGTTCTTCCTCGTTTCTTCAAGTGTATTCTTGCATACTGTCACCTCCAACATATGCATCGTATCATCCCGAATATATCCAGGGGACTTGAAATGAACAGTCCATGATGCAAGAGCCAGTCGGAGGCGGGTTGCAAATGGTTTCGCCTTGCTTTGCTGATCCGTTGGTGGTTCTGGCACTGCCGGCATGCCGGCGTCTTACGCTCTGCAGGGTAACCGGTCAATATTTCGTAGTTTGGGGATCGACAGCAACTGTAGACGTTAAGAAATACAGAGATAGGAGAGAGTGGGGGAGGTGAAGACTTTAGAGTTTCAAAAGTTCAGGTTCGTGCTAATAAGGTCGAAATATTGCCGCTTACCTATTTTCACTGCTCGCTTAATGTCACCCAGCCTTCTAAGGCTGCTTGTTAAGCCCACTTGACCAAGGGAGCCCTAAATTATATCTTTTGCTTACTAGCTCCAGGCTAGATAATCATGCAACATGAACTCTTAAAAGGTCGTAATTCCAACGTTGAAATCTTCCGCTTAACCTAATTTGGCAAGCCGAACGAGTGCTAATCCTGCACTGACCCCACCACCCCACCATCCTCTTCAGTATTAGGAACGTCAACAATGCCAGCGAGGCCGCATGCATTTAACCAAAAATTAATCATATCTCTGCAATATTCTTTCCCTTTTCTTTCAACTGAACTTCGCCTCCAAGCACTCCGGCTCCTTTATAACAATACATTGTATCATGTGCAGAGCAGCATTTCTGCCCTCTAAATGCAAGCCTTTGAATGCCTATGTTCCTACTATTTCCTTCTCTACCTCTCCCCCCTTATCAACAAGCAGCTCTACGATAAGGCAGCCAACGTGCTTTAGGGCGTGTTCGGCTGCAATCTGGAGCTTTTTCAAATTGACGTTGATCTGTGCTTTCACTGGCGTCAATTAGAAGATAATTAGTGGCACTTAATCTGGTAGTCGTACTCAATCTGAATTAAAGCCGACTGTTCGGTTGATCGTTCTAAAAGACCTCAGATGAGGCTCAAAACTAGCGACGTCGGTAAGGGCGGTAGGGTCATAGTAGGCAATTGGACGAGTGCACGAGTAGAGCTCCAAATTCGACTTAACGATTAATCTGGAAATAAAAAGCTCCAGATTAATCTAACGCCAAGAGCCTCAGTTCAACTACTATATACGGTAAAGGGTGCGAATTTAACGCGGATGCCAATCTAGAGGAGCTCCAGATCAAAAAGTCGCCAGACTGACCGAACAGACACCTCCAGATCAGATTAAGGCTCCAGATCAACTCAGTTCTGAAGCCTCCATATTCAATCTGGAGATGCAACCAAACGCATCCCTACGCTTTGTGTTCCAGATAACCCGTTCAGGCCTTACACCATTCACTCGCAGAATTCGCATTAACACGTCTAAGGTGTCTCTAAGCGCCGTCAAGCCTATTACAAAGTGCGAACTACGGGCATATACAAGCGAAGCTCAAAGAGACAGTAGCACGGTTGGGTTCTGGTACTACCTCCGCAACCTGCGGATCCAATTTGAAGATAGCTTGTTTATCACTAACCAGATTAGGACTTACGGGTATCGGATATTGTGGGCCCAAGAGTTTAAGCCTTTCGAGAAGACTTTTCCAGATATCATCCAATTGCAATTCTGTCTTAAACTGTTGGCCGCAATTCGTGGCATTAATCGAGTTGAGATTGCTGGGAGTGTTTAAGATGGCTTCGTTTCCATACTTGCGGAGGTGGTGTAGGGATAGGAGGGAAGTAGACCTACCGATTATTAACTATAAGACGAAACGTATCGTGAAGCGAAAAAAGGGATGCTAGGATGTTCGACACTCATTCTTAGACCCAATCATAACTTGGGGTACTGTGAAGATCTGAAATGCTGACTTATTGTGGTCTCTTGGTACTGCCTGGTACTCTCTTGAGAAAATTGAAATTAATCAAATAACTTGGATCAAACGGCAAATGCTTGTTTCATAAGGGATTTGAGCGCTTAGCGTTCAATAAGACCTTTTCCGCTTGTGCAAGCTGAACAAATAGTCTTCTTTACTAACTTCAAGATGATTTTTTTTGGATTGAGGACTTTGGAAGTTAAAAGCTTACTGAGGGGAAGTTTGAAGAAGGATATTATTAAATCTAAATATCTAGGGGGCCTGCGTATGAGCATGCATTACACTCAAGCTTGTGCGGAACTCACTGGGATGAAAGCCTAAGAAATGACAGGTAGCTCAAAGAATGTATGTTAATCTCAGTTGGATTTTCGAACCCAGAGTATTCGAACTCCTAAAATGGAAATTGGAAGGAGCCCGCAGTTTGTAGAACGTTGGTGATCATACCGATGATAATCTTCACCTGCATAGCAAAGATGCTGGGAGAGATATGTTAGGGGTGAAACGAATCGCGACAAACACAGATTGCCAAGTCGCCGCGTCAGAGAGCCCAAGTATCAATCTAGGAACTGGTCTAATGTGAGAATAGTATATGAATAGATACCTCTCACGGGCATAGGACCGTTCCAATATTGCAAGGTGTCATAGAATGTAAAATATCGCAACAATTTCCAATCCTCTGAAAAAGTTAAATGAGGGACTTTGAATTGGTTGGTAACTGCGCAAAATGGCAGTTCTATGAGTCCAAATGCTTCAGCCTTGCCGCTTTGAACCTACTAACCTTTTTAGTCTTACCATTTATTTCCTCCACAAGAGGTTCTTCAGACTCTGCTTCCGATGGCATGAAACCGCCTTGTTTCTGGATTAAACGATTCCGTATCCTGTGGTATTCTGCTGCGACCTCTTGGTTGAATATCATGGGATCCAGACCAGTATCATCCGGTGGAGAAACACGGTCTTCAGTAACTGGCCGCTCAACAACACTCGAGGCCAAAGTCTTTCCGGGAGGGCCCTCGGGAGTATATCGAGGCACTTTACTGTCTTGACCATGGTGATTGGAATCAGAAAAAGCCGAGCGCAGCTCAGGGATAGTCCCAGCAGTAGCAGGGCTTAAGTGTGTGGCTTGGCTTGAAGCTGGAGCTTCACGGGAACTCTTAAAGCGAGAAACTCTGGTAGTCTTCAATTGTACTGAGGGTGTACTATGATATTCATCAGAGGGGGCACTCCGTTCCATAATTACTTCGTTTAATGGCGGGGTTGGCACTGGTGTAACTTTGGTGTGTTGAATATTTGTGTTGTGGGTAGTGGGGGCCGGCGATATGTCGAGTTCTTCGGCAAATCTGACAGTCTTCTTGTCATCCAGTTTTGGAGCACTTTTATTATCAAGTCCGGCCGGCTGTTTTTGAACTACAAGCCTGCGAACATCTTCAGCGTATTCAGTAAGAGGATTGCTCTCAGGTCGTGGTCCAAGGTTCTCCAACATGCGGGCGTTCAGCCTTTTCTCAAGTTCAAGCATTTCATTTTTGTAATCATCGGTGAGAACTCTACGGGTGCTGCGGCCATATTCATCCTCCTCTTCATCATCAGTTGCAACATATTCACTCTCATAATTTTCATCGGAATCTGAGAATTCGCCGCCGGCATCAAGGTCAATCTCGGCTACCACAGAACCAACCTCGGAAAGCCCATACTGCAGCATCTCTCTACGGAGAGCAGCATCTTCTGGTGACTCATCGGCAGGTATTACAGGGCACGAGGCAACTTCATTGTCATTTTTGTCTATTTCAATAATTCTGTTGCCACGATTGAAGGTAAAGGCCGCTAGGTCATTGTTAAAACCACTAGACGCTAATCCATCTGGTTTAGTAGATTTCGCAGCGCCCTGTTCAGTTCCCGAAAGGAGGACTTCCGTTTTCTGCGGAAATAGTAACGATCTAGTCTCCGTGGAGGATGATGAACTAGAAGACGCCTTCAGACGAGCTGGGTGTTTACCGTCTAGCTTTACTGTTTTGTTACTTTCGGTGACCGAGGTAATACCCTTAGCTTCTTGTAATCCTGGTTGGCGCGAGGGCTTCTTGTCTGTAGCTTGTGTTTCTTCAAACTCGGCTACACCTGTTTTCTGTAACGTGTTTATGATGCTAGATGCGCTTTTACTCGGATGTGACAGGGTACTTGCTAGATAAAACTGTTAGCGGCTGGGTACCAAATAGGTAAATATTGAAATTTTACAAATAACGTTGCCTTCCTCGTCCAGTTCCTCTTGTATGTCAGTCAAAGGGAGTCCTTCTTCGTCGTCAAGATCCGGCTCCAGTAGGGTCAGCGCAGCTCGCAACTTCTTTTCAGCGACATCAAGTTGCTTCTGTACGGTTTGTGTATTCTGCTGAACATCTATAAAAATTTAGTCATGTCTAAAGCGAGCGCATTGGAGGCACTCACAATCCAGTCGTCTGGAAATCAAATCAATAACTTGTAACGCACTTCGCTGGACACCTTTGCCAAATCCAAGAAGCTCTTTGATCTCTGGAGAGCCTTAGCACATTACCATAGAGGTTTAACTGAGAGACTCCATACCTTTTTCGTTCACTAGGTCGCCTCCGAAGTATTTACCAATGTTAACCTGCTCAGGTTAGCAAGACTGTTGGCCCAATGGCAAAAACAAGGGCCATTACTATATCTTCTGTGGTTGGCTGGCCCTTGAATCGTTGGATTTCTTCCTTTAGCCCTTCGTACTCTAGCTCCCACGTCTGCCAGTGCTGCAACGATTTCCGCAGCTTTGCCACACTCTCCTCTAGCCGTAGTCGGTGTCTCTCCAGATCCGCCAGCGGATCTCGTGTAGCGTTCTCCATCTTACTTACGGCGAGCGGAATGTCGTCTAAATAAAGTTGGAAAGGCTTTCGCGTTCTGGTGACAAAGGACGTCGAAAGTTCCAGTGAGAGAAAGACTGTGAGCGATAACACGGCGAAACTTCGGCTCTGGTACACCCTTCAAGATTAACATCAAGCACCTCAAGTTGCTTGAACCTCAAGCCCTACAACTGCCTATTTCCACTGCAAACATGTCCCGGGCAGCGCAGCGCGGCGGTGCAACGCCTTCCAAGCGCCTCGCAGAGGATGGCGGTGAGCTGCATGCCCATTTCTCCAGCCTTAACCTGCAAACTCCAACATCTACTGACAAATCCTCAGACATTTGCCCCGTTTGCAAATCGTCACGGTACCTGAACCCAAACATGCGATTTCTCGTAAACCCTGAGTGCTACCATAAGATGTGCGAGTCGTGTGTAGATCGGATCTTTTCACACGGTCCTGCGCCGTGCCCAATTGCTGGGTGCCGAAGAACACTGCGAAAGCCAAAGTTTAGGAAGCAGACATTTGAGGATATTCAGGTTGAGAGGGAGGTGGATATAAGGCGGAGAATGTCAAAAACGTACGCCGCATGTTTTAGAAACGGTCCTGTTAGGTCCTAGGTGAAAACTGACTTTGATAGTTTCAACCGCCGTGAGGATGATTTCGTTTCATTACTCGCCTATAATGACTACCTCGAAAAGGTCGAAAATTTTACTTGGAACCTTATAAATGGGGTAGACGTTGAAGAGACAGAAAAGACCATCTCCGCCTACGCGGAAGAAAACCGGAGAGAAATCTCTCGTAATGAATCCGTAGCAGCTCAAGAAGCCCAGTCTCGTAAAGCCCGCGCTGCTGAAGAACAAGAATTAACTCGGCTAAGGAGAGAAGATGCGCGACGAGAAGATGAGCTGGAACGGCGAGAAAAGGCAGATATGAGGAGGGGCATAATAAATAAACTGGCCACAACGGATGGCGATGCTACGAGTATTGCAAGAGAAGGACAAAGAGTGGTTCTGAAAAAGAGCCTGGCTCGGCGAGCAGCAATCGATAAACAGCGGGATAATGACCCCTTCGCAGCTGGGACAGAGAACGGCGATGCATCTGGTGGAATAATATTCAAAGGTCTTAAGAAACGCGTTGCCCCCACACCAGAGAAACCGTATGATCCATTTGATGGATGGTCAGTGGAAAACGAATACTTTGTGCTGCAGGGCCAATACGACTGGGACTGGCTTAGTCAAGCACGGACTGATATACGACATACCGCCGGCGGTTACGATGTCAACGACTACTGCGCTAGAGCACTGTGTGAAGCATTTTCTGGCTTTGGTGTCTTTATTGAAGATGAAGTTGCAGGAAGAAACGTAAGTTCTGCGCAGTCTATTGCCACGGCAGCGGCAGCAGCAGTTGCAGGAAGCGAAAGGTCTGACGTCAACATGGACGATGTTTTCTGAGCATTATACCCGGATATTAGAGCTTTGGGGGGCGTTAAGGTTCTTGAGCTGGGTCTATTTACGTAATATGTAATGAGTAAAGAGGGCATTTGAACCTTTCCCGGCATTATTCATAGTACCTGCAACGGCGGACCAGTTAGTAGGTGTAACAGCAGATTATCGTACACTCACAACTGATAAGATTCGTCCCTAACCTGACCTCTCGCTAATTGCACCGAGACAGAAACACTTCAATGCTCAATCTGTCGCCTAATTTAGTCTGACACGTAATAGGATATGATTCTCTAAATTCTGTTGCTCTTACGACACGGGCTACGAGTGACGCTATTGCGAAAACGGATACTGTGAGTAACTATTGGTATGAACACCATCTAACGTGTAGTAATATGGATAGTGATTATGTTCATACTCTCACTTTACGCAAGCAACTCTCAACAGAGTTCAATTTTCCTGGCTTGGTCCATGCGAGCCTGAAGGGATGCCTTGCATGTGGTTTAAAGCTACATCTACCATAATTATTGGCCACCTATAATTGCAAGTTTAGTACAAAGTGTAAGCCTTCACGGAATTAGTCAAGGATTCAAGGTTAGTACGAGTGCTGGATAATTTAGGCCCATAAAACATAAACCACCCAAAAGTATACAAACCGCTAGCTCCAATTTAAAGATTATTTGAAATGACTACACTTTATGTAACACAATCCATACAACACAAATTCATTACAACCCCAATGACTCTCTCACAGTTTTGGAAATTTCTTCAAATGCCTTCGCGTGCTGGCTCTCAGGTTCAGCAACAACTGTCGGCCTTCCGCGATCTGCATCTTCGCATATGCTTGGATGAAGCGGGATTTCGCCTAGTAAGCGCAAGTTATGTTCTCTGCACATTTTGACGATGTGTGTTGAGGAGCCGAAAATTGGATGTGAGGAAGAGCAGGTGGGGCAAACGAAGGATGACATGTTCGAGATGAGGCCGAGCAGTGGGACGGAGACCTTTTGGAAAAGTTTTACGCCCTTAATAGCGTCTTTCAAAGCAAGGTCTTGCGGAGTCGAAATTATGATGGCTCCTATCCGAGGTTAGGCTAATTGTTCTTTCCGAAGAAGCCTAGAAATCAGCAATTGAAGTAATGGATGTACACGAACCATCTAATTTGACCTGCTGTGTTATTGTCAATTGTACATCTCCCGTCCCTGGAGGAAGATCCAGCACCAGAATATCCAGTCCCCCCCAGTCGACTTCGTGCAGAAGTTGCTGTAAAGCTTTCATAACCATCAAGCCACGCCACGCTACGGGCGAGGCCTCAGGGATTAAGTACCCCATAGACATGGACTTGACGCCATAATTGGATAAAGGAATGAGTTGGTTGTCTAGTTTGGAGGCAGCAATGTGAGTTTAGTTACTCTAGAGGGTTAGGCTAGAAGATCGAGGCACGAACTGACTCGAGGATAACCTAGGTTCGCCGGAAAGGTTTAAGAGGGTGGGTATTGAGGGTCCGAATATGTCGGTATCAAGAATGCCTGTTCGATAGCCATTGCGAGCGAAGGAGAGGGCAAGGTTAACTGCGATCAGGTCGTTAGAAAGAATGGCTGTAGCTAAACAGCCATTTTTCTGTTTTTAAGACAGACCCACCGGCTATTGTAGATTTCCCCACTCCACCCTTGGCAGAGGAAACAGCAACGACTTTCTTCACATCGCGTATGCTTCGCTGCTGCGGGAGTCCCCGTTGCATCCGTGGAAATTGAGTGCCAGAACGCGGGAGTCCCTTCCAGAATTAGTCAGGTTTGGGTATTAAAATTGGCAGCACTACCAATGGATTTCCATGTTGCAGGCGGTGTAAAGTGGAAAATAGACGTCGTTTCATTTTCTCACCTTGGTGTTGTTGCTGGTCGGCGTTCATCGCTGGCGACGTCGGTTTGGAAAATCGTCCAAGCGAACCGCCGATAGACCGACGAAATTTCTCAAAGGTCAAATACGAAGTCAACCAACTTTCTACAAAATGAAGAAGCCCAGGTCACAAGGTGATATACAAACTCTGTCTTGACTTCTCAACATTTTATATCCTTTCTGACAGCTGAGAACAGATTTTGACCCCGAGGAACTGCTTGATCCTGCGCCTAGTGACAGTGACGAAACCTCAGACGAACAGAGCGTAGAAGATGCACATGATGGGAGGGAACACTACGTGGATGTTGGGTACTGACCGATATAATCGCTGATTGGTTCTTAACTTTTAACAGAAGACAGGAAGAGTAAATTCCGGAAACGTGACGTTGTCCCACTGGGGCCTCAGTATGAAGGCTCTCGGGTTAGTCGAGATATCGCTTTGAATGACGACAGCGACGATCCTTTCGCCAAGGGCTTTGATGCGGAGAGCAGCGAAGGAGAATCAGACAGTGCTTCTAAGAGAGTCAATGGTGTAGGACTTGATTGTATAGAGGAGAGCGACGTGGAAAGCGACGAGAATGGTGAGGATCCATTGATTTCGGACGGAGACCAAAAGGATGGCCTGGGAGAGGACGGTGGGTCGACCGAATCTGAAGAGACAGAAGACGAAAATAAGGACGACGCGAGTGTCAGCGAAGAGGATCAAGATGATATTATCACGAATCGCGCCAACCTACGGAAGATTATGAACGAAGAGCAGAAAAATGTAGCTACCACTATATCACAAGCAGCAAAGGCAGACGCAGAAAAGGGGAGAGCAGTGAAAGCTCAGCGTAGCACATTCGATTCTCTCCTGAACTCCCGAATACGGCTACAGAAGGCTTTAATATCCACGAACTCCTTTCCTCCCGCTTCCGAAGACACTACTGGTGCCTTTAAGCTCGGAGGTGAAGCTATACATGCTGCTGAAACAGCTGCTCTGAACCTCCTCACGACACTATCCAACCTCCGTTCAACCCTTGACGCAACCCGTACCGGCACTAAACGCAAGCGGCCAATTGCATTTACCACTTCCACCCTGTCATCCGCGATTTGGGCCTCAATCCAAACCTCAGAGACACAGAACATACCCAACCGGCGCACCATTCTTGAAAAGTGGTCCGCCAAGTCACGCCCGGCAGCCATACTTCCCCACTCTCGGCGCCTAAACAACTCTGCAGCTGCGCAGCAAACCATCACCGATGTCCTCAACACTCATCTTTCCGACCATGCTCGCCTTATCAAACGGACACGAACCCCGCGCTCCTGCGCCCCTGTCCAGTCCGCCGCTGGCCTTGCTGAAGCAACTGACATATACGACGACGCGGACTTTTATGGTCTCCTTCTTAAAGAGTTACTCGAGCAGCGCTCGCAGGATGTATCTACCGGCAGTAACAACGGCGTCGAATTCATTGCCCAGGCACCATGGCAGGCAGCTCGCGAGGCGAAAACGAAGCGGGCTGTGGACACGAGGGCGAGTAAGGGGAGAAAGCTACGGTACACCGTACATGAGAAATTGCAGAATTTTATGGCGCCTGAGGACCGAGGGGCGTGGGGCGAGAGGCAAACCGATGAGTTGTTTGGAAGTTTGTTTGGGAGGAGGATGGGGCTGGATGAGGAAATGGAAAAGGACGATGAAGATGTGGGCGACGAGGAGGATCTAGCAGAGCAAGGCCTCCTGTTGTTCAGAAGTTGAAAATCTTAGGGGAAAGAGGTAGTGATTATGTGGTGTAAATTATCTATCTATTCAAGAAGTTACTGGATTTGATAGCAACCCTTTCGAGCGCATGCGGACGACTGAATATCAACACGTCATGAACATCCCTTCGAATAATTCCTCTACATATTCGTGTGATTTCTCGACATTGGCCGATTAGAAGACCTGTTAGGAAGCACAAGAATCGCGTCTGAGCAAAAATCCACGTGGCCAAGGTTGAATTCTCCCGCAAACAAGCATCGAGTCTCCATGGGTTTCGTCAGACATTCCCACGTGCAAAAAATAGACAGTGCTTCACCAATGTCCTGGTTTGCTTGCGCCATCAGAAATTCCACGCACGCGATGTCTGCAGCCCCGGCGCCCACCCTGCGCTCATCCGCCCATCGACATCTTAATCACTGTCTCACCCAAAGGCCCGGTCGGAGGATATCGCGTCTGGAATATAGATTCGCTTACGTAGATTGGGGTCAGCCCTGCGGAGTGTTCATCTCCGCGCGGATTATTTGAAACGAGGTAACTCTGACCGTAGCACGGGTTACGAGGCAATCCATGGCATGAAATGAGATCGCGCTCTGGTCTAGCAGCGAGCCATACGGAGTAACACCATACGGCCATGGTTGGAGCCTGCATACTGTAAGCTAGGCTCAGTGCAATTAATATCGCACGGAAACTGAGTGAGGCTGAGAGCCGACTGAGCTCTAGGCGCGACAGCAAGGGTGGCTGAACGCCTGTCAATAGCGTGGGCGGGTAGCACAGCATCATAGAAGGCGAGCGCACAGCAGGTAACCTTACGAACAAATGCAGTTAAAGAGTTCATCCTACAAGTCCAGCCGGATACATTAGTTCACCAGTGGCACATCAGCGAACCGAATCATTGCTATGCGCATCATCCAAGCCTTCACTAACCACAGATACTCGTCCAAAAGCAGTCAAAAAAATACAGAAGCAAATCAAAAACAAAGTTGGGGTATCACCAAACTAGCTCCACCATTTGGAAGTGTCGTTCGTCGCTAGGACACGAATTGAAAGCAAATGCAAGCAAAAAAAGTATGCAAGCGTCCGTTTCGCGCGCTCCTTGGGATAAAAACATCTTCGTAAGAGGATCCTCCGTTATTTGAAGAAGTGAAAAAAATTACAGAGGATGCGCAAGCAAACCCCTTTCTTGAGTCGCATCCATATGCAAAAAGGTCGGTGCAAGAAATGAAAAGCGCAATGATTCCAAAGGGCCACCAAGCGTCAAGAGTGGTGGTTTCGGGGAACACAAAGCGGTACGGTAATGCTGAGGGGTTGAAATAGAATTGGGACATGAACGGAGACTGCATAACACATATCATCAAACCTTCCCTCTTCCCCACAAGAACGCTCCGAGCATCGTTATCTTCCCCCTAGATATATGGTAACCGAAATCAAGGTACTGCGACAAGTCGCATTGGAAAGAAGAAGAGAGTCACTAGCATGGATCTCCGCATGGAAGCCAAGAGGGTCATAGCAATGCGTAGCCCAGGCCGACGGCTATCCCTGCGATGGCACCGTTCACGTTCATGTGCGACGCCGCGCCAGTGAAGGTTGCTGTTGAAGTTGGGCCGACAACGGTAGGACCTACGCCGGTGCCGCTCATGGTATAGTTTGCGGCGGAGGTGACGGGCAGAATAGGGCTATAGGATACGGGGACCGTGGAAGTCGTGTTCACAACGCTCGGGGGAGGCGTGCCAGTCTGTGTCTCAGTGATGACAAGGTAAACAGTGCGTGTTGTGAAGTAGGTCGATACACTTGTGTATTGGGCGAAGGCGACCGGAAGAGCCAGGAAGAAAAGAAGGGGCTGTAAAGCCGGATAGCGCATTTCGATCGTAATGACAGCGTAATTTGGCTAAATGGTGTTCACGTGGTTTCTGGAATGTATGCGCGATGATGGTACGGGCTTCCGATGGAGCGGCTCTGGAATGAATGCGACTGGTGCAGAGCTGGTTGTCTGTTGACGATGCTTGTTTATTCGAGCTTTGAAGCTGGCTAATGTTCGACAATGATGGAGAAGGGGTCCCCGAAGCTGAATTGTACGTCTAGTGAAGCTGCGATAGGGCTATACAGAGTCGTGTGCGACGCGCGCGGTATGTGCTTGTGCTTGTGCTTGAGCTTGAGATGCGACGGTTTGCGACAGCGACAGTGGTGTTAACGGAAGTGAGACTTTCGCAGAAAGAGCGTGTGCACAAGGCGCTGCCTGAGAATTGATCAAACGAGTGACTGAAGCAGAACAAGAAGCTTTGCAACGATGCGGCGTTTGCAAGAGAGGCAGAGGGAAGAAAACTGGGGTGGAAGTGGATTTAGGTAAGATACCCATGAGCAATTTCGCATTCACGCATCCCTTTGTGCCAATCAAGCCCAACCAGCGCTAACTTGTAATTCGGGGGTTTTGCACCCAATGTCGGGACGGTAAACTTGCAGAAGCACGCCAGCCATGCACGCGGAGGAGATCGTCACCCACAGACTATCCCAATTTTCAACCCCCTTCCCATTTCAGCCCGCTCCAACAATCATCTTGCCCAGTGAAGTCCTGACGGCCCAACCCGAGCGCAAACATCTTCATTTCTAACCATTCAGTTCCTCATCACCAGCCGTCCTCCAAACCGTCTTCCTGACATGACAGTTCACTGCCACCCTTTCGGATGATGAAACGGCCCCAGCAAATCCCGCGCCTCTATTTTCGTGACCGTGTCAGGGCTATGCATGCAAAAACCCTCACCAAAATAGTACGTGGCAGTCGGGAAACCACTGGCGTCGCACCCAGCTACCCTCTCTCTGCTTCTCGCGGCCTTTTTCTGTGTCACGTCACAGTTGTCATTATTGCAATTCCACGTTGCCCGTGGGAATTAAAATGTGTGAATGGCAATTCGCCGTGATGCGATTTCGAGTAACATCATTAGCCGCCCCTATCATTGGTCGAGGTCATAAACCGTAATTCCCTCCAGCAACCCTTCTCTCCTGTACATGAGATTATGATGTCCTGCTGTCCTGCTGTCCCGTTGTCCTGTTGGCCATGCCGGTTGGTAGGTAGACTAGTTTACAAGATAATGCAAATGAAGCTGTGATGGCAGAAGGCACCTTAAATGGCTCGCTCGAGAAAATAGCCCAGCCATCCCATATCCAAATTCCCAAAGTCTCACCGCTAGTACTGTAACGCTCATGGCGACCCATACTACATTACTGTACAGTTCTGCTGTATGTACCTGTAAGAATGAAAGAAGGCATGAACAGAAAGCGATGCATCGCGAGTCCTGCGGTCAACTTCTCCAGATGCCCGTCAATATATAGCGATAGTGATCACTTCAGTCGCCTTCAGCAACCTCTGTGCTCTCCCATAGCCGGCGACAGATTTCTTCCGCTTCATTACGAACCCTGCCACTGTCGCTTCCGAAACTCTGCCTACCCTCAACATCTCCGTCATCCCCGGCCCCACGTGCCACCTCAAGGCTTACTCTTGATCTCCGCCGATCCGCCCCTTCTCCCGCGCTGCTGGACTCGCGAAAACTCGTGTCGAGTCCCTCCCCACTATTAATGTTTACGAAACCGTTCGTAATTGGTGATCTTGGCACTTTTGTTTTGCGAGGGGAGCCTGGGATCTGATCGATACGTGCGATGGCATCAGCTAGCGGGTTACGGTACCGTCGGACAACCTTATACTCGAGTGATACTTGATTGAATTGCTGCTGGAGCCGGGGATCTATGCGCCCTTCGATAGTCGCTGCGTATGTCATTCCTGATTGCAGCAATGTTGGCCCTCCGGTTCGGGGTAGGATGACCGGGATAAGCTTCTGCGGCTCGATGTTCGACGACGCGCGTTGCAGCAGCAACTTTTGCTGGGTCCTAGATGGTGGTAAATCTGTAGGCGTACTCGTTCCTGAGCGGCGAGACTGTGACCTAGAATGCGACGCGTGCAGCGGTTCCGTCATGTTTGGCGCTAACCTGTTCCATTTCTGCGCATCAAGGTCGCCGCTTTGCGCCTTTGGTGAACTTCGCGATGGGAGGAAGTTGCTATCCTTTGGCGTGCCTGCCGATCCATCACCGTCCATGAAGCGTGAGACCAGGTCTTTACCGGGCGTATCTGCCAGGGTTGATCCTTGACTGTGGCTCAGCGACCGAGCATCATGAGAGTCTGATACTACCGTTGCTGAAATTGACGACATTTGCGGGGGGAGGTTTTGGGAGGCACTGCGCTGTAAGAGCCGAGAAGTAATCATATCCGCGTCAGGCGGTCGTGACTGATGATGCGAACTGCCTCCGTTTGTCTGGCGGCTACTGTGTGAGCGCTCAGGCTGGTGGCGAGTTAGCGGCGAGGGAGGTGTGTGATATTTTAGATTCTGGATTTCCGTCTCCGTTGATTCGGAAGCCTCATTGTCGGTCTCGGAAGTCTGCACGTCTTTGCTGGGTTCGAATATAACTGAGTTCGAGCGGGTGTTCGAGCGGGTGGTGGTAGGTGACTGCGACGCACTCTCCTCCGTCCAGGCATCGTCATGGCCCTCTTCATGGCCCTCTTCATTCCCTATATCAAAATGCACTGTGGGGTGAGGGGCGTCTGGTGACTGGTGGCGCGCCTTTCCTGGTTGCGCAAGTGAGCGCTTGGGGGGTGCTATCTCGCTCTTAGTTGTCTTCAACATGTTCTTCGTAGATCCCTGTCGTGGGAGATGTCCGCTAGAATGGTTCTTTCTTATGACTGTGTGGGATGAGTTCTTCACGATCCCGACTGTCGATGCATTGCGTTTCACACCTAGGCGGGGGCTAGTTGGTGTTGAAGTCGAGTTGCCGGAATGAGAACGACGGTGATGTTTGGCACCGGCGGTGCCATCGCCCCCGTGCGTCTGAGTGAGTTTGTTTAACTTGTTAAGATTCTTGCCAAACGAAGCGTTCCTTGGGCCCATGCGACTCTGGCCAACGATATGTCTCTGAGGCTTGTGAGGACCTGCTCTGTGCGAAGAGGAATGCCCATCGGAGGGAGATTGCGATATGTAGGAGGAGGTAGAAGGATGCCTTGCGAGGACGGCTGGCCGTCTCGGCTGCGACTGAGCATCCTGAGAGGAAGGTGCCATGCTTACTTTTCTGCAGGTCTTTGTGGCTTTCGCAGACTTAGGGTCCTCTTGAGGGACGAAGAACAAAAGAGGCGCTTGCGGGTCAGCGCGCAGCTCAAGCTTGATTCGGTGGGTCAATGACTGATTAAGAAGGCCGCTGCATCAGCGGCCTGCCATGGGATCAATTGCGGGACAAGTAAGGGAGTAGTACAGCGTGTCCTAGCAGGAGCCCAATGTTTGGTTGAGGTCTTGCGCCAATTGAGAGGGAAGGCGGTGAGGTCGTGCAGAAGGGCCTCCGCGCGAAAAAGCACATGGCACTCGCCTGCCACTGATGAAAAAACAGTCGCACACAACACTTCCATACTTTCCATGCTTTCCATGCTTTCCATACGTGAATGCGTGAATTGCCTTCACCGCCGTTACTCAATTGTCTACCGTGCTTGCTCAACGCCTTTGTGGCATCGTCTGATTGACCAATTCGTGAACTCTATGTACAATTAACAAGGAAGCACGAAGTGCTTTTCCTGCACCCGGGCTTTACAAAGCCAGATTTCATGAAACCCATCCACTCTGATTATGACTTGTAAGACATTTTTCGGAGCGAATCTGCAAATACTAGGGACAAGCCGAACTTTCTCAATTTTCCATCTGCAAGTATCCGAGTAGTCCTTAATCAGGAAATATTAGCTCGCTCCGTAGCAAAAGACCACATGGAAAGACAACAGTTTTAAAGTGTAAGGAAACACGAAATATTGATCCCATCCTGCCTTACAGGATAGAACTGCATTGACAGCGTTCATGCATGCCTCAGAAGATTCTATGCAGCGGCAGTCAGCATGTATATATGCATGAACCCTTGCATGTACGTACCCGTTCACATACACACAATCCCTTTTAGGATTTATCGATTTCCACAACTATCTTTCCCCTGTCTACACAACTTGTAATCGTCGATTCTTGAAACTTGCCGCCCCGTCTCAATTTCTAGAGTCTTTCATGTGGTGCAGCCGGTTTGCCAAATTTTCGAGCTTGCGTTTCATGCCGCGCCTCCAACTGCTGCCCTGGCGCCGGGTGCCATCCGGACTTCGAAGACCATCGATACATCCAAACGACGACATTGAACGGATAGAGGTAGCGTAGGTTCGGTAGGACGGTGGAGGTGCACCAGAGTAATATGTCAGAACTTCCGACAGATTTCCCATTGAATCCTCATGAATCATGCTAGAAATAAGCGCCCCCAAAGACTCATCCGCTCCTGGAAGCCGCTCACGGAAGACGCCAGTCTGAGCAACCAATACTAACTCATCTCCATGTGAAACCCATATGTTTTTCATCCAACCCCAACGACGTGTACCCCTCAGAATATTCCGACGGTTCGCCTGAACAGCCACTACTTCTAATGCATCAGCCGTTGGCAACTCTTGTATAGTTGAGCGTGACAGGAGGGTCATAAGCGATTCAGAGCAGTGTTTTGGTGCCGATGATGAAGCGTCGCGCTCGTGACGCTGAGAAGGAAGAAGGGGCATTGAGCGCATCCTCACGTGCACTTTCGGAGGACTACGAGCGATGAATCTGATCCGATGACGCCGATGGCTCTCCGAGGAAGTTTCCGAGCCATCCGATTCGATGCGCGAATGGTTCACCATTGGAACTGCATATTGGACGTCGGAGGGTGAAGGGTTGGAAGAAAAGGTGGACGGGTCCTGCCAGTATGGTATGCCTCCCATAACCCCAGGAGATGGTCTAATTACGGTCGCATCAAGCCATGCATGTACGTCCCGTATGATAGTTGAAGAAGGCCTAACTGGCCTAGGTGGAGCACTTCCATTGGTCTGAGTGAGCGACGTTACCGATGTAGGTGAAGGTATTCCAGCAGGGCCAACACTCTCCTGTGCAGAAGGGGCAAGTATATTTGAGAGCTTCTTCCGCTGCTCGGATTTTCTGAGGGTGATTCTCTTTGCTTGATGCGATGCTGGTTTGAAGAGTCCGATTGTATACCATCTCTTAGCAGGTCCTCCTTGGCAATCTTCATTCCTCTCAGCCGAAGTCCTCTCGTAATTATTATGCCGATCTAGCGAGCCCATACTGGAGGTCATGGCTGAATTGACTAAACCAGCAAGTTGCGGGAGATATAGGAAAACTAGAGATCTAGGAATTTCAGGGCTTGGTCTCTGGGAGATGAGGTGGTTGGTTAAGAGCTGAACGAAGCTAATCTGATCAGTGAATGATTCAGTAGGTTACCACGGAGCCAAATGAATCTTAGGTAACGGACGTGTTTCAGAAGCAGAAAAGGTCTGCAGGTATGTGAATGAATGTTTATCAGGTCAGTCACTTGCGCGTGACGTAGGTGCAAGTCAGTGTATGGAAGAGGAAGCTGCATTATAGCCTTCACGTTTGAAGGCTAGGTTATACCTACCTTAGTGCTTGTGGACGTCCTGATCTTTCTTCGGGCAACAACTGTTACTAACGACGGTACTTCCGCATTCTCTGTGATACATTAATTTGTCGCAATGAAGAAACTGTTCCTCTCCTATTGCTTCCTTACTCCGATGCTACCTCATCATCAAGTGCTTCGACATACTTCAGGCCTAGAGTTCCTTAAACATCGCACTGGCGATGAAGTGCGCGATACGGCTGTAATTATATCACTCAAAATGGGGTTGGTGGTGTGTTAGGAATGGATATGATGCACCGCAAGGGGCAGTGATTAAACAGTATACCTTTGCGTGGTACGTTGACCCAATATATAATGAGAAAGATCTAACTACGAAATACTGGTGATATATATCCACTCAACTCTAACCTACATAATGTCCGATCGTCCAGCGCTTCCTCTCTAGAAATTCCCAAGCAGGCTCATTAATTATGCAGCCGTTTCATGGCTTTAGAAGCCGGGTCCTTATTCGCTCCGCTATGTCTCGTTTCTGATTCGCTGTCAGGAATCGATGCTCTCGTTCTTCTAGCCAATCGTCAAGATTCTGCCCAGATGATGGTGATTCTATGAGCTGGAATCTTTTCTTGAAATCGCGAACGACAAATGGATGATCGCTGAAGATGACAGTAACTGTTTTTAGTAACCGTCGATCCAGGAGAAGAATGTCCCGGATCCAAATGTCCGTATTGTTAGGCTCAATAAGAGAAGCTTTAGATGAATAATTTGGTTTATTCTCAAGAGAGAGGTGCAAAGATTTGAGGCCCGTTAGGGGCGGATCTGGTGGTTTGATTTGGTTCACTCCTATATTTGGAATATTCCTTGTAAAATGAAGCCTCTCAAGAGCACTGCGTTTTGAAGGCGTGAGGGTCGAGACGAAAAGATTGAATGTATCTGCACTTTGGAACCCGAAGGTGTTTGCAAAATAAGGCACTAATCTTGCTTCGTCGTATATCTGCTTACACACACGAAGGAGGCTTAAATGAAGAGAAGGGTTTCCGGTATTGTAGCACTCTCCTCGGGTATGTCGGTCTGAGCAAGGGTCAACGTAGTACTTGTCTCCAACTGTGAAATAGTTTTGCAATGAAACCTTGCGAGTATATTTCGAAGTGATTTTAGCTCGTTCATCGATCGAAGGATCAAGGAAGCGCTTGTATGCATTCATCTCGGCAGATTGCCTCTGGCAAATAGTGATATGAAAGCTAGTATCCTGATACGAGGATCGATACACATGTAATAGTTCCCCTCCAAGGACGAGTTCGTATATTTGGTTTCGAAGCTCTGCGGACAAGTCCAAAAGAGGAGACTGGGATTGCATTGCCGTGCTATTTCGTGATATCTTTAGCATCCTTAAACAAATATGGCCCTTGTAATACGTACTGTCCGTTCGGTGGGAACTATTTAAGAACGTTTTATTGTCTAACGCCTGATATCCTTGACTGTTTGAACGCTAGTACAGAGGAGGGGTTAGAACAAAATAGCCTTGTCTAAAAGATGATTCATAGCCTGCTGCAAGTCCACTTGCCTTTTGTTTCATGAAATCGGGGGACTCTATCACTACTAGCGTGCAAACTTATTTGTGTACATAGGAGATCCTGATGTGAATTTAATGTGGTCAGCTAAGCTTGGGGCCGAGGTTGGTGGTGTGTCAACAGGTAACTTCTTTAGGTATGTAGTTCGTATCGATAAGAGCCTTGACTTCCCCGTCGTATCCTGCCTGGGTGATGCCTGCATGATATCGTAAAGAACCGCCGAGTTCTAGTGCTATTACCGATGTACTTGGGCCGTTGATAAAGTTGCTAGCTGGTAAGTATATTTATATGATGCAAACCCCTCCCTTCATCAGGATAGTTTCTAGACACCCACAAGTCCATACACTCACACCTCGTTATGGTCATAGACTGGCAGCAACGCGCCCAGGAAAAGCGCTCCTCCATCAAAGCGCTCCTCCCGAAGGAGTACCTCATTGATAAGGTTCCTAGCGCTAAAGAGCAACGCGATGTCACCGGCAAATACACCCACCAATTCCTTACTGAGCGAGAGATTGAGATCACCGAGACAAGCGCGGATGAAATTACCAAGCACACCGTAAGTGGATCTTGGAGTGCTGTCGAGGTAACAAAAGCGTTTTGCCATCGGGCGGCACTTGCACATCAATTGGTATTACTGCTCTACCCCTACCATTCGAAGTCCGCAGCAACTGAGGATTGAAGGTCAATTGTCTCCATGAAGTCTTCGAGGCAGCAATCCAGGATGCCAAAAAGCTGGATGATTACTTCGCCGAACACAAAAAGCCTATTGGTCCGCTACATGGCCTGCCGGTTAGCCTCAAAGACCAATTCCATGTTAAGGGCGTCGAAACCACAATGGGGTATGTAGGCTGAATAGGAACATTCCAAGGCAAGAAGAACACTGGAAAGGAGAAGGTCTTCGAGAGCGAAATGGTGCGAGAACTGCGTAATTTGGGTGCTGTGTTGTATTGTAAGACCAGCGTACCCCATACGTTAATGTCTGGAGAGACTAGAAATAACATTGTTGGCTACACTTGGAACCCCAGAAACCGGAACTTGAGCTCTGGTGGAAGTTCAGGCGGCGAGGGTGCTCTTATAGGCTTTCGAGGGTCTCCAGTTGGTTTTGGTACCAATATTGGTGGCTCCATTCGGATACCGGCTGCCTTCAATGGTCTTTACGGGATCCGTCCGTCAACGGGAAGGCTACCGTATGAAGGTATGGCAAACTCTATGGACGGGCAAAACTCGATCCTCTCGGTAGTAGGGCCATTGGCAACGAGCGTATCATCGTTACGGCTTGTTATAATGGCATTATTGAGCCAGGAACCGTGGCTTCACGACCCTATGGTCAACGAGATACCATGGCGATACGAACAAGAGAAGGAAATTTACGAGCGCACCGGGTCTATGAGAGATGCAAGTAAAGTTGGAAAGCTGGTTTTTGGTGTGTTGAAGCATGATGGACTAGTCAGTCCTACCCCGCCGGTCCGAAGAGCTATCGGTATGGTAGTAGAAAAACTTGAGGGACTTGGACATGAGGTTTGTTCCACATCCACAAGGCTTAGCTACAAGCGGTAACTTATGGGATTTTAGGTGATTGAATGGAGGTCGCCATCTCACGAGCAAATACTCGATGCGGGCGTAAGATCCCTTCCCTATTAAATTGAAAACGCGCTGCTCACTATCAACATTAGCTCAAAACCTGGATGTACGACGGCGGAGAAGACATTCATTCAGCATTCGAACTATCTGGAGAGCCTTTGATTCCACAGATTGCGTTATACGGTGACAAACTAGCCGAGTAGGCTAAAGGCAGCGATATCGCCGCCCTAAATGTCACCATTCGCGAGATCCGAAAGGAGTATATGGAGTATTGGAACAGCACCAAGGGCCTTACAAGCATAGGACGACCTGTTGATGCGGTAATATCACCTCTTGCGCCATTTCCAGCCGCTAGACCTGAGAAGTATCCGTATTACGGCTACTCTATGTTTGTGAACCTGCTCAACTACACATCAGTGGTGGTGCCGGTTACTACGGTGGATAAGGAACTCGATAAAGTGGACATTGGCTACAAGCCTCTCGATTATATCGATAAAGCTGTTTATGAGAGCTGTGAGTTAAGTCAGTATCCGACTCGTTTAATCTATTTCTGACGGCCCGCAGATGATCCAGAGATATATGAAGGCGCTCACGTTTCGATACAGCTCGTCGGTCGAAGGCTACAAGAAGAAAAGGTGCTTGCGATAGCTAATTATGTCGATTCCGTTCTCCAGAAGTAGATGCCGTAGAGAGTGTGGACATGCTTTGTGAGATATCGATTGACTACTTAATCAAAGCCGTCCAATGGCAAGTAATAGAGCTACAGAATTAAGATGGATTTTGAAATTTCTTTACTTAATTGGTTTGTACCTGTGCAGTTGTTTAGGTATATTAGTAAATGGAAATGTCATGTAACCAGCCTTGGCATTTCTGTTGAACTCCTGTTGATTAACTCCGAATCCGGTGGTGATATTACGTACGAAAGAGTCATTTCCCGTAGGAGCTGAGTTCTATGCATGCTTCGCCCTCTGAAAGGTTGCGGAAAAAAAAATTTAAAAAGGTAAATTAGAGGTAGCGTTTGCGTGTCATTCTTGATGACTCGTTTCATCGTATTCCCTCGGCTGTGGTAGCCGTGTTTTGTGGCGCATGAGTCACGACTCCCACCTTGCTTTTGCAGCTTTGCGCAGCCGTCGAGTGCGTAAGTGGCCGTCTCCAAAATGGGGAACGGAGTCGAAGAGCCTTGCCATTTATCCTGCCGTCAATGCACTCCTGCTATTGCGCTTTCTGCTATGACTCACAGCCCATTGATTGGAAGCCAGCTATCTTGGGATAACTGCTGTTTGGATAAGCTCTTATACAACCTCAGTTATCTCACTCAATTAAGCTACCAACATAGCCCTCCAATATCAATGTGACAACTTTGAGGTCCATAATGGTCAAAAAAGGGAAAGAGCCAGCCAGTGCAGATCCGGCATCAGCGGAGCAGATTTTGACCGTGACGGCCCAGCAGAGTCGCTTTCATAACGACGCTGTGAATGAACCAGTATCAAAGGAAGTATGATTGCGTCGTCCTGTAGAGGTTGCTTAGGGAATATTATTATTGATTTAATTGAGATAGATTCTGGTCAAAGATCTTAGCATTAGCGTAGCGAACCGAGAATTACTCTCACATGCGGAACTGCACCTTCAGCAGGGCAAGCGCTATGTACTAGTAGGGCGGAATGGCACAGGAAAATCAAGTATGTCAACTGTCATGCTCTTTTGGCATTCCATACTCGACTGACCACTCTGAAGCCCTCTTGAAAGCAATTGCGGATGGGCAAGTCCCAGGCATACCATGGAGTCTTCGCGTATTGCTGCTCGGCCAAACCCGTTCAAGTCTTGAAGACGAAGTTGATCGCCTCAAGCTTAAGGAGGAGACTGTGTTGCAGCATGTTGTAAGAAGTGATAGAGTTCGTGAAAGATACCTCAGAGAAGCACAAAGTCAGTTCCCTTTTCGTGCGTGCAGTGAGCATTTCCAGCTAATGATTGGGTTACAGTCCTCTCCGCTGCAGTGAACCATGCAAGTGATCCTATGGCCCCGGTTAAAGCCTACCGACAGGTTGGTCACGAGCGACTTTCTCGCACTGTCGAGGAAGCAAGACAAATTGCTGCTAGAAGAAGTGGCGCCCGTGGTCTCAAAGCAAGGAAGCAACTCATAGAGGCTGAGAAGAACTTGGTTGCGTCCCAGTTACGGTAGGAGCTAGATATTCACCCTATCCATCATAACATGCTGAGATGTATAGCCTCGAGGAGGGGGAAGGAGATATTGGCCATGCCAGACTGAGTGAGGAGACACAGGCCGCTGCGGACATGCTTGCCAGCATCCAGTCAGCATTAGAGCTCGTAAGTTCCCACGCCTCCAAGCAGCATGACGCCCAATTCGACCGCTGTCGCTCTAGTCCCTAACTTAGATATACAACAGATGGACGCCTCAGAAGCCGAAGATAAAGCCAGAAAGATTCTACTGGGTTTAGGGTTTTCAACAGAGAAGATAGAGAACCCTTTGCCCCAGCTGTCAGGCGGATGGAGGACACGTTGCGACCTTGCGTGCGCTCTCTGTCAATATGCTGATGTTCTTCTGCTCGACGAGCCGACAAATTTCTTAGATTTGCCGTCTATAATCTGGTTGCAGAACTATGTTCGAAGCCTAGTGTCAACAACGGTTGTAGTTGTTACCCATGATCGGGATTTTGCTGATGCAGTTGCGGAAGAGCTTCTGGTTCTAAGGAACCTCGCGCTGGAACGATTCCGTGGCAACCTTTCAAATTATGAAAGAGAGCGCCACAAGAAGGCCAAATACATGACGGGGATGAAGGAAGCCCAGGATCGGCAAAAGAAACATATGGAACAAACTATAGCTCAAAACATAAAGGCTGCGAAGAAGACAGGAGACGACAAAAAATTGAAGCAGGCAGCATCACGACGGAAAAAGGTTGACGAGAGGATGGGTCTAGAAGTCAGTGCCAAAGGCACTCGTTTTAAGCTCAACCGCGACCGACCTGGATATAATAATTCGAGCCGGGCGGAGATTGAAATCCCAGATTTTGACCCCCCCGTTCGAATATCGTTTCCGGCATCGCCACCTGACTTAAGATTTCCTGGGGCGCTGGTTTCTCTCGAAAAGGTATCATTCTCATATCCTAGTAGGAAACGAGTTTCGATCTTGACTGATGTTGACCTGACGATTCATCCTGGGGAGAGGTTTGGCATTGCTGGTCTCAATGGTTCCGGGAAGACGACGCTGGTCTCTCTCATAATGGGGAGTGGAGAGGAAACGGCTGGAGCCTTGGCCCCGACAAAGGGCACAATTACTCGGCATGCTCGCGCGAAATTTGGACGCTTCTCTCAGCAAGCGGTGGAGGAACTAGATTCATGGGCAGCGCAAAATCCTGGTATGACCGCATTATCACATCTTATGGAGAGTGGAGGGAGCGAAATGACAGAGAAAGACGCGCGTCCGCTGTTAGGATCACTGGGTTTGCAAGGCCAAACGGCATCAGATGTACCACTGGCGTTGTTGTCAGGAGGGCAGAAGGTCCGCCTAGCTCTGGCAAAACTCTTGTGGTCACCGCCTCACCTGCTCATTCTGGACGAAGTCACAACACATTTGGATGGTGACACGATCCTCGCACTCGTCATTGCTCTCGGCAATTACGAGGGAGCACTATTGGTCATCACGCACGACCGCTTCTTCATGCGGTGCGTAATTGAGGGACAGAGCCCTTATAAGCTGGTTCCTCGAGCCAATGCGGAGGACAAACCTGAAGACGATGAATCAGAGGACGAGGAGGAAACAGGGGCTCGCGTAGGGGTCGTTTATCGGCTCGTTAAAGGTCAATTGAAAAAGCTGGACGGCGGCATGGAACAGTACGAGGAGATTGCAGGCAGGGTAGCAGCAAGGCTCAGCAAGACACGGGCAGAGTAGTGCGGGTTACAGTAGTAGGTATCAACAGGTGGGGCTGGGGGTTGAGGGGGATTCGTGAATACAAATAGCGGTCGCGGTGGTTTGTTGATCCTGGGGTGTTGATGTTGTTGGTCGAAGTGTTTGCCGCTTGCAGCACCACGTAGCAGGCGGGAGCTTCCGCCTCGCGCGAAAAATCTTGGGCAGGGACACCTCCCAGTTCCCGTCAGGGGATAAGCCCAGAAAGTCACTAGGGATATTTTGACAGCCGCCAGTGCAGGAATATCAAAGTCGCTCCCCTTTCGCGGCACAACCCTCTTGTAATAATGCCTTGACTCTCTGCTCTACCCAGTCCTGAAGGCTACTGGAATCTACCACCTTCGTCGCTCGTTTCAGATTCCCAGCTGCTCCCTTTCGCCCCGTCCACCATGGCCGGCTCCTCAATAGCTACCCCTCGATCCACCTCCGAATCCAATGCTCCAAAGCTATCCGCTCCAAAGGACAAGAATTGCCCCTTCTGCCACCAAGCCTTCACCTCTTCCTCCCTCGGTCGCCATCTCGATTTGTATATAAAAGCCAAGAACCCCAAGCCGCCCGATGGTGTCCACAATGTTGAAGAGATTCGGAGGATGCGTGGTGGCATCACGCGCAGACAGGCGCGGACATCCTCGGTCAAGAAAGAGCTGTCAACACCCGTGTCCACCTCTAAGCCTTCTCTGACTGGAGACGAGTCGCCTGTCCTTGTCCATTCTCCTACTATGAACCCGACTCCCCTAGGGGATGGCAAAATCCGTACCGTCTTCAACGAGATGCATTGGCAGGCGACCGGTGTCATCAACAACCTTCCACCTCGCCCGGTTGGATCTACTGTCCCGGAAATGCGAAGAGAAGTCTCGAGGCATGTGCAACAAAAGACTGACCTTGAACAGAGGCAGAAAATGTCCGAAGAGTGGGAGAATGGCAAGGCAGCTGAGTTGGCATTGAAGGAGGTCCTCGGGAGCGTAAGGGAAGCTAGGTATGCCGTATCCCCCACTTGCTGTGGATACAGCATTGACCGCTACCGGTAATTGTCTAACGCGATTCTAGTGTGCGCTCAATAGGCCTTGGTCTCTTCGACTTTGATCCATACACTCTGAACTTCCCTAGCTTGTGCCTCCACATACTACCAGCGCCTTCAACTCTTTTTTCTCCAACTCCGTTTCCCACGAGTGAATCATGGTCCATCAATCCGCCCGGCCAGAAGCAATTTGATGCCCTAAACCGCCAAGTACGGGAACGATTGATATCACAACAACGGCAACGGCAACGGGACCAACTCTACCCTCCTGCATCTGCCTCGTCTCCTTCATCTGCGTCGCCTTTGCCTACTCCACCTCTTTTCGATCCGGACCCTCAAAAGTTGTTCTCGCATCTTGCAGATGCATATGCACATTGGAAAAGTCTTTCTGAGAAACAAAGGCAAGATGCATGGCAGCTTGAGATTCTACGGTCCTATGCTCGCACTTGTGAGGCACGCAAAGATGCCGAAAACAGCCTGGAAACAACACGTAAGGAAATTGAACAACTGAAGTCAAGTCGTTGGCCAAGCAGCCAGCTACAGTATCCTCAATTCCCTAGCAGCTCTTCAGCTACTCTGCATATCGGCAGTGATACTATGAAGGAGTTGGGCCGGCAAGGAATGGATTTTAGGAGCTGGGATTATGACCGGTTGATTGAGAAATGGAAATTGGTTGTGCGAGAGAATCGAAAAGCCGTAAACGGAATGGCTGCTCAGAGATCTCTATCTGGGTCTTCTACGCAACAACTTAATCCTGTTGGGAATAGGAGTTGCTCAATGGTCAATATACCTACTCACCAACTCAACATGAACGGGACGGGAAACGGTGGTAGTTCTATGAGCCAGACAGCTTCAACGCCAACAAACGTATACTCAGCGCCACCAACTACAAATGATAACATGGATGAAGACGGCGGGGATCAAGCTGACGGCGAGGGTGAAGATGAGGATGCTGATGCTGATGTCGATGCAGAGGAGGCTCCTGAAGAGATATCCATGCCAATGCAGCACCCACAGCACCAACAACACCAACAACACCAACAGCACCAGCAGCATCAACAGCACCAGCAGCATCAACAACACCAACAACACCAACAACAAGTTCAAGCACAGGCACAAGCACAGGCACAGGCCCAGGCCCAGGCTCAAGCTCAGGCTCAGGCTCAGGCTCAGGCTCAGGCTCAAGCCCAAGCTCAGGCATGGGCCAGACACAGCATGAATCAAAGCCGCAATCAGCACCATCAGCACCACCATCAGCAACACATGAACCAAAATGCGCACGCACAACATATGAACCCTAACGGTAGACGGACATCACAAGCACTCGGCATGATGGACCAGAAAATGGATTCGCATGCTGTCAGTGCTGGCGGTATGATACCAATGGAAGGCATCGAGGGACCTGCTGACAGCTTCCTGGGCGGTAGGCTACCGCTCGGGATGGGGCTAACAGCGGACAGTTTCGTTGGACTTAATGGGAACGGAGGAAGAGACGGTGAGGGGGTGTAATTACGACTACTCGACGACATGGTCGAGCTTTAACGGACGAAGAAAGGTGCACATTTGGGATTTTGGGTTGCTGGAAGCGCAACCTACACAGAATCTATCGGTTCTCATCGGACAATTTGACCTTCTATATTCGCTTCCCTGACAGTAATTTCTATTTTCTTTTTGGTCTCGTGTGGAGCGGGCTGCATTCTAGGGACCAACTTACCTGGTATTTATAGTGGGATCGGTGTTCAGGTTCTTTGGTCATATCCTCTTTTTTTACGTCCTTCGAGGTTGGATAAAAGGACTTGTTATATACCACTGCTGCGCTGGATGTACGAATTTTAAAGGGTTAGGGGAGGAGATGTGGCTACCCATTAGCATTCGCTTCATTTTCCTTTCGTATACAATGACCTTTGATACCCTAATGGGAGAGAAAATACGTTCAGGGAAGGTTGGGGGAGGTTTGAAAGGGTTGGACGTGAATATCAACCACCGGTTTTTCAGTTTTCACATCCTCAACTTAAAATCTCATGTTCTTTGTGAGGACTATCGCCAGTTTCCTGATTATATCTTACAGTGCAAGGCAGTACCAGTTGGCAAACTTCATCAATCAGTACTCGGAAGCCATCACCGAATTTCCTAGCCTCGTTTCAAGTTTAAAATCTTGATTTCAAAGCCTTTCTGGGCCGGCTTTAATATCCTGATCTTATTCAATATCTGGCCTCCGATCTCTTCTGCCTCCAGCCATCGGTTACGTGGAAATCTATCTCCTCGCCGCTCCTAGCTGTATGAAAATCCTCGCTACTTTTACTCTAGTAGGTTGCGTGATACAGATAATTCAATTAAGAAAGCTCTAAGCAGCCTATTCTATATGCAAGATGCCTATAGGGATACGAACCGGGTACGCCTACTCCCCTGCCGTTGAGTATTCGTTCGTTAGCAGCCATCACTGCCCGTTCCACTGTCCCCTGCACAACGACCTCAACGATGATATCCCCGCTCGCTTGGACCTCCAGCCCTACGTCCTCCGCGCCGGTCCCGCTGGGAATGACTTCCAGCTTCGACACGGAAATAGATGTCCTTCCAAATGGTGTGGCGAATGTTCCGCTTGCACGAGCACAGCCTTTCAACAAAGATGCCCACGCGTGGCTGAATCCTCGCAGCGCCCTCGGAGGCTTGACCGCGCGAGCCGGGCCTCACGAATCGGGCTCTGACGCTCAATAGCTCCTGCACAGTATCGTGGATAGGCGACGCGCTCCAACCGTGGCGGTCGCTCTGGAACATGACGTCGTCTTCGGCCCATGTGATTAAGTTGTCCTCGACCATGTTATGCCAGGACCGGACCAGGCTGGGGAACAGTTCGGCGTACGCGCCGGCTTTGGGGGCGGCGCGCAGGAGATAGAAGGACATGATGTATGAGCACTTCGGTCGGGTAAAGCTGAGCCGGACGAGCTCTGAAACCGGGGGCCCGCTTATAGCGTTGGCGAGGATGGCGAAGACTTGGGTGCTGTGGCATATATCCGTATCCGTGGATGAGCTAACGGGGCCATCGGGGTATAGGTTTAGTGACGCAGAGAAGCAGTATTGGTTGACCGCAGCGTTAACCGCGGCGGCACGGTTCCGGTACTCTCTGGCGGTATCCGGACGGTGCAGGAAGTCGCAGAGGCCTACGTCATGTGAAAGCGTAATTGAGTAAATGAGACTATTATAGGTTGTTTCACACTCTCCTCGACGGTAGCTCGGTAGTATGCCGATTCCATGCAATCCTTTGGACGGATCATGCCATTCCTTGACCCAGTTGACGAAAGGCCAAGCTTCGTCGCCGAAGCGGACCTCGAGGGTTCAGTTGGCAGTGGAAGTGACCTAGGACGCCGTCGATGGTTCCGACGTATTGCCTGACCAACGTAATGTCATTGAGGTAGCTTATATGATTGTGAATCATTAGAATCTAATAAAGCGAGAATTGCAGTATATTGACAGTGCGAAACGGAACAGGCAAATGCGTTTCTAGCAGCTCGTCATCGCGACGCGAGGCGTAAAACTCATGGATGCACTTCCGTGCCGGGCGGTCATCACGGCTAAGCTGGTAGGTGAGGAGGATTTGTATTCCGGTGTCCATGGCGAATTGATTCTGCTCGTAACAGGAACAATCATCATATGTTTTATGCATGCAGTTCCGGAGGGTGCTGAGACAGATTCTCTACATCGTTTCCATCTCATGAGAATCATTGATCTGGGTGCATATTGATAGTGGGTAGTATGTCTCCCGGATTTGGAAGTGGTGCAGGGTCAAGGGTTGATTTCTGCACGATATCTTGAGCCGGATGAAACGAAAGGTGCGAACCCAGAAAGGCTCATTGATATTATGCCCGTCAGTGATATAAACGTCTTCTGGTCCGTAGAGTTTGCCATTTACAAAATCAGTACGATCTCCTTTCCACCGGGGCGTTCTTACGCTACCTGGAGTCGGAGGTTTCAGAGGCTTTGTGTAGGATTCAGAGTAGACGAGTTTGATTTGCATGCCCGGTCCTGCATGGCATGCAAGCCCGAGGAATCCGGTGATCAGAACTTCAGATTGAAATTCCGGTAGCTTCTGTATTGGAAGGGATTTCGATGGACTTGTCTGATTGAAGAAAGTCATCCCATTGACTTACAGAAATCGGACCACTAGAGGTTAGAGCTTTAGCAAATCGTTTCTCGATTTCTGGTAATGCTGGAATCGGCCGTTCAAACAACTTCCGTGGAAATACCTCTTGGACGATAACGTAGTCTGCGGGCTAGTGGCCCACGCGGGCTAGTGGCCCACATCAAAACCTCACCAAAAATTAGAAAATTCATACTTTAATATCTTAACAACCACTTAATAATAAATTCTAATAATTTAGATTTAGACTTTTATATATACTCTGCAGCTTCTATTAAAGTTGCATAGTAAATAGTTTAGTAGTTTTTAAGATATTAAAATTTAGGGGCCAAAATGAGGCCAAGTTACTATATCTTAAAAACCACCAAACTATTTACTATGCAACTTTAATAGAAGCTGCAGAGTATATATAAAAGTCTAAATCTAAATTATTAGAATTTATTATTAAGTGGTTGTTAAGATATTAAAGTATGAATTTTCTAATTTTTGGTGAGGTTTTGATGTGGGCCACTAGCCCGCGTGGGCCACTAACTTAGCCCGCAGACTACGTTAAATGCTGAAATCACAATAATTATTCTACCCAATGGTCCAAACGCCTTGGTCTCCACAGCCCCAGCCATACGCGCTCCAAAATTGGCATCATCTTGAGTCTTGTAGTTTGGATAATCGCATGTGACTAGTCACCGTCGTTGAAATTGGCATCTTCCCATAGATCCATTTAGCTTCTTCTTTCCAAAGTGACGAAGGCATAGTGACGGGATTGGATAAAGGATAAAATATACATATTTTTATTTTTTTGAAATAAGCATACCTAGGATGGTTCTGGGATACTGCATGGATAGAGGTTATTCGCTAGGCTCGACCGATTGCATGGGAACAAGTCCCGACACTGCATAGCTGCTTGTGGTTCGGGTTGGAAAGACCGAGGAAACCGAGAGAAAACCAGGACACGCACAATTTCTCAGTTAAGAAAAGGAGGCACCTCAATCTATTTGCCACGAGAGATTGCCGACTTGCGCGGACTCGCAAGTTCTGTTGGGATGCTGGGATCTTGCGGGTTCCCCATGTCAGGGAAAATCCATCTCTGCATCTACTTATTTGCAACATCACGTTTCACTAGTTCCAATAGTTACAGTCGATTATAGCAGACTATTCCTACATAGACTACTGTATTGCAGAACCACCAAGCAACTCCACAAGCTCCAGTTCCCTCAAAACCCTTCATCCCGTCCACCGCACTCATTTGCCAGTCCACGCACTCTTCCCAGTCCAATTCCCGGGCGGCGCATACCTCCCAACAACCACACACGCGCCATTCCCCTTAGCCATGCCCAAGCCGACCTTGGTCGTGGTCGGCCAAATACACTGCGTCCAATGGCCGTAGCTGCCGAAATTCCCCTGGCCAATCGGCTCCCCGTGGTAGTTCTTCTCCTCGTCGAGCCACATCTGCGTTCCCTTGACGAACGAGCCCGAATCCGCCGGCCAGCTCTTGGCCAGGTTCTCGCCGACGCCCGGCGCGCCTGAGTGCTTGAATCCGTTCGTGTCGATCAGGTGCTGCGCGTACTTTTGAGCGTCGGCTGCGAGCGACGCGTCCCAGATCAGCGCCGGCCGGCTGACGTGAGTGCTGGTGGAGATGCGTTGGCGGGCTGGAGGGGTTAAAGGTTAGTTTTTCTTAGTATGGAAGATGTAATGGGGTTGAGATCGTGGTGAGGATAGGAGATGGAAGGGAAAGAGTAGGGTAGGACGGGATACGATAAGGACAGGTAAAATACCGGCATTGTGCAGCTGGAGAGCGTGTTTCTGGTCATCGTTCAAGGAGGCTGCTTCGGGTTGCTGTTGGGGTTGTTTTTCCGGCTGCTTGGGAATGTTCAGAACCTCGCCAACTTTGATGTCATTAGGGTTGGTGATTTTGGGGTTTGCAGCCTCGAGCTCTTGGAGTGTGATGTTGAACTTATGGGCAATGGCGGACAAGCTGTCGCCTTTAACAACGGTGTAGGTCATGGTTTCTTGGGGAGGATGGGAAGATGGGAAGATGGGAATATTTAAGGCGAGTATTTGATGAATGATGAGAAGGCTATTTGGATAATGAGAAGCCAAGAGAATTTAAGCTGTGTTTATATAGAGAAGCTTGTATATCGTATTACTGTATATTAAGGCCTTCTTGTACCACTTTCAGATCAATGCTGAGGTCTCGGCGTTCCTATCCAATTGTCTGATCCTATCGACCTATTGCCTATCACTTCGTCCGGTCAACAGATCTCACCTAAGCAAACCAGGCGAATTGTCGTCACCTAAGACCACAGCCTAAGCCACAACAGTGTCCTGGACGGCAATATAAGCGTCAGCGCCTGTGGCTTGACTGCTCACGGGGACAAAACACAAAAAGGCTTTGTAGGTACGAGTGACATAGAGGTAGAAGCTATGGAGTATATTAAGTGCATGCGACTAAGCACTAGGGTGATAATCCTGGGGGCTAAGTAGAGCGAGAAGTCCGTGCGCTCAGCTCTTAGTACCTGTTGCCACTACTGTTCTTAAAGGATGTCGGTACTAACGGACCGCCAGTAGCCGTATTACTAGGTCCATCGTTGCGATTTATTTTAGTCTGAGACGAGAGAATGCGCTTTTGGGGATAAAAACACCTCGGCTCTGCCAAGAAAATTCACGCTTATTGGTCACACCCAGTTTGTTCAATTCAGCTCAGATCCTCCTGGGCGGTGACAAACCTCTCTATAGCTGGCCTCTCCGCATTCTCTCTCTCTCTAGGACGAGATTCTTCCTCTTCAGCCACCCCATCAACTTGCAAACTAGTTAGCGTAACCGTGCTGGCATTGACATCTCTTCCTTCGCCTTCAACCACTAGCTTGAAAGGATATGCAATCCCATCACGCGTTGGTCTCGTCGAGAGAGTGTCGCTCTGCGGTATGATGGTCGGTAGAGAACTCGGTGTAGACACCGAAGATGCCAGGACTGTCTGCTCCTCCTTCTCTAACGGGGTTGTGGCTGGCGTTACTTCAGTGTACCCTGGTGTCGATGGAGCTAGATGCTCGAGATCCTCTATCTCGGCACCGGCTTGGCCGCAGTCTGTGACGGTGCTATGCCGTGAGCGAGAGTGTGAGCAGGATTCGTTAGCGGCGAGAAAGCCAAGGCGGGCGGAGCGAGTAGAGGAACCGTGGCCGGATTTTGGGACAGGCTTCGGCTTGGTTTGAGCATTTGCAGCACCTTCTGCATTGGTTGCGGCTACGTTGATTGGTTGGCCTGAGTTCGTATCTGCCTTCTCTTCTCGCTCAATCTAGTGGAATGCTTTGTCAGTCTCACCGCTCGAATATTTTACCATATTATAAGCATTACTGCCTCGAAGATTCGTCAGCAGAATGAAGTTATAGATACTTACCGTAATCATATCATGCTTGCTTCCCCACAGACTCCACAGACTCATTCCCCAACTCCTCTTCTTTGCCTTCTCTTTCTCCATGCCCTTGACCCTTCTACCCGCTAGCGCTGTTGGTGGCGGTGTTTCACCATCGAAGCCCTCAAAGCCCCGCTCCATGTCTTGAATGCGCTTCTTTTGCACAGCACGTTTTTGCCGGGCGAATTTTTCGTTCCATTGGCGCTGCGCTGTCATCCATTTCTGCACCGGACCTGGCTTGATAACTCCGATCTCAGATGCAGAGAGTTTAAGTGCTTCAAGCTTGGTGGGTGGTGGCAGAGGATTTATGTTACCATTACGATCTATCCTTTGGCGGATCATATGCTTCTCGAAGGGTGGTAAGGGATCACCTGCCTTCCCTACTGTGGGTCCTTTAGAGGTTTGCCTAGAGACATGCTCGAAACCAACACTCTGGGCGCTTCTCGGCATTGATAATTTGATATCGTCCGGAGATAGGTTGCCGTCAGATTCGTTGCCTGACGAGGATGTGGTGCTAATTATTGAGACGTCATCATCGTCAAGAATGTCGATGGCTGCTTTCTGAGCTCGGGCGAGCGCCCAAGCACCGAACTGCGCGATGCTACGGTACATGTATTTCGCTGGGCGCGTGAAACTGAGCGCTGGTGCGACATGGCATAGATCATCCCACACTTGAAGTTGGACGTTGGTGGGTTGGTATCTTGCAGCTTGGGAACTAATGAATTCGGCAGAGAGGTGGGCTGAAGGAGCGGGCAAGTAGGAAAGAGGCGTTGCAGCTTTGTGGGCAAGGTAGATTTGCTCGTCCCGAAGGAGTTCGCCACCCCCGACTTGAATAAATAGAGGAGGTAGGCCGCCGAGTGTAGGCTGAAGCACAGGAGATACAAGAGGGTGTGTTATGAGGTGGTTGGCGGCGTAGATTTGAATTTGGTCTTTGATCTCAACAACGTTTCCGTTAATAGTAACAGACAGGAGGGAGTTAAGTCCGATCGCAGGATTGTCAGATTGTGTGAGAGAGATTTTATCGTCGTCGGGAGGTATTAAAGTGGTCAGGTCCAGTCTTTCTGCATCAGAACGAACGGAAAAGCCACGAACCCTTTCCTGCTTGACTCGTTTCTCTGCAGCCCTCTGTTCCTTACTTGAGCGGGAAAGCGGATTATCAGACCCCTTCTTGTTTTTAGATTGGGGGTTGCAAAAATGGCTTTCGAGCTCTAGCAAGTCATCTGCATTTGGTGGCGCTTGACTTATTAGTGTGACTGATGATATTGGTGTTTAATTTACTTACGCCAACTCATGCATGGTTTATGAACGAAACCATGTGCTGGAATATAGTCAAATTCGCCTTTCCCTCCAAGGCTAGGGAAAGAGTGCGTAAGGTCCACCCAAGGCGATATCAGTATGGCTCCCGCAGGTAGAGGAACCCCTTGATCGCGCAAAGTAACTAGCATGCTCATAACCATTCCTCCACCCGCAGAGTCTCCGGCAAGTATGATGGTGGAAGGGTCGTGTTTTTCTAACAAGTAGAGGTACGCGGCCAAGCAATCGTAAAGTCCACAGGGGAATGGAAATTGTGGCGCAAGCCGGTATCGAGGAGCTAGCACTCGAGCCTTCAACTTCCGGGCGTGCCGCTGCATTTGATAGCGGTGCTCGTCTACACTACCAAAATAATATGCGCCACCATGGACGTAGAGCATTATCCGCTGTCCCTCGCCTCCGCCAGCCCTCTCCCTCTCATGGTAGTCTTTCCGCATTTCAATCCATTCTGCCTCCAAGGCGCTATTATCACGTCGCCATTGCCACCAAGTTTTCCCACCAACCTGCTGAATACCATCGGGGCCGAGCTGGGCCTGTATGTATTCCGCAGCTTTAGAGAGCTTCTCTTTGGGTATCTCGACTTCGTCTACCTTGACCCATCGCGGAACAGGGACCCATTGACTTGTAAATGCTTGTATGTCATCGACTGTGTGGAAGGACGCATAATGTAGGAATTGCCGGATAAGCTGTAGCCCCTCATGGTAGGATATGTGCGCGGTAGGCTTTTGACTTAAGGGTTTCCGATTCAGGTACTGGCACAGGGATAAGCACGGGTCTGTTGTGGAGCTCGAGCAGCTTACATGAGAGAACCAGGTTTGAATAACGGTGGGCGTAACGGCCGCGCCGACAGTAACCGTATTAATAACCATTGTACTGCGAGTAGTTCGAGTGCGAGAAGCGATCAAGGACGTCGGGGACATTGGAGCTCGCAACTCCTCCACTTTGCAGGACCATGTGCTCAGACGCGTTGAAGCGATTAAATATTATATAAAGGCATTGCAGAAACGAGTACAAAATTCAAGACAGTATGGGATCATGGCTTAGGTAGCTGAGGGTGAAGAGTGATACGGTCGAGGAAACGGATGAGACAATGCAGGGTCAGAGTGTCAAGTGTGCAAGCAGTCTGGCAGCTTTCACAAGCACGGCGGGCTAGGCAGGCTCGGCTGGCGTCATTGTGCACGAGCCAATGAAACTCTCCAAACCGATCTGCAGCTAAACCTTACTGAAAGGGTAATTACACCCTGCGATAGCTAAAGGATCGTGAGTTCGTATTCCCTATCAATACAACCATCCCTTAACACGTCAACTTGGGCACCCGTGTTATCGATAAGTGCCTACCAATCAGGTCAATAGAATTCAATGCCTGTGCTAAAGAATACAAAGCTTTTGATTTCATAGCAAATTAATATATAAGCTTATTCTTTGGAGTTGAGTCGCTCGATGTGAGGTCTTCAGCAATCCTCATTCCTGCAGAACGGTATTTTTGCAGATACTGCAGCCAAAATGAGTCCTTACTATCGCGAGGTTTCCTTGTAGTATTTGGCAATAGCTCCGATAGAGTCTTCCTATTGCCTATACATTCTACCTGGGTATATGTTTACTAGCTTCTGTGTTGTTAATTAAATAGCTTGATTAGCTCGTGCTGCCAAGGCTTAGGAGGAGATGTTTTCGCGGTCTTATTTAGGTGAACCTTGTACTGAGTCTTCTGAACAAGATCAGCATCAATTGTGGCACGATTGGAAGGTATGATGGTGGTGTATTTGATGATTGAATTCTATATAGATATACTCGTTGTTTTGGTTCTGGTGTTCGCGCACGGGCCTTCTCCCCTGGGTACCTATCTGTACCCATCTATCACCACGGTATTAACTACCAGTATCTGAAATTCAGTCTGACCTTAGGGATAAGACAGCCTTGGGGTAAGATAGCCTTAGGATAAGATAGCCTTGGGGTAAGATAGCCTTAGGATAAGATAGCCTTCTATTTGGCTGAGACTACGCCTACATCGCGGTCGCAGACTGGATCAACGCAGTGATGGTAGGATTCGTCTCGGGCTTCTTACCACAAGGCTTTTTCGTCCCATCACCGTTGTGGCCATTATCTTCCCAATCGGGAGGCAGGAGTCCTTCATTTTTATACCTCCGGATGGCTTTTCCATAAATCCTGTTCCAGTCATCCGCCCCGCAGCGACGCCCGGCATGGCTGATCCTGCGAAGATAATCTGGCAGGCCGACTTCCGTCCCGTTCTTTGGGTCGAACACCTTGCCTTCCGCCCACGACTGCAACTTCCGATCAAACCAGTCGATCGTGCACCAACTGCACGTCGTCTCGTTTTCACCTGGCCCGAAGCGACGTTCTTCTATCCGCATACTTCCATACACGCCGTAAGCGTCATCGCATTCGTCAGTCTTGCTCTGCAAGTACCAGTGCGTGGGCTCTATCCTCGATATACGGGTGGTTGCCTCGAAAAGATCCAACCCTTCCAGATTGCCTGAGTTCATGCCATCATTGATGAACCAGCTCTTGTAGAGTTCCGCAGGGCAATATTTCCCGGAGTAATGCCACCTATTGCCGATAGGAGATTGCCGGCAGGTATGCTGGAGACGACGCTCAAGAGTCGCAATGGTGCTTACTGGGCCGTCTTCGAGTCCAGGGTCTGCACTGAAGGCTCCCACATAACCCTCCATTATAAATTTGTCCTCGCTAGTGCATTGGGACATGATAAGTTGATAGGCTTGTTTGATGTCCTGCTGGCATCCGTACTGGCATATTGGACCAGTGTAGATGCTGATATCAGGCTCGAAGAGGGACTCATGCTTGCCGTTGTCCCAAGAACGATTCCAGATCTTTTCATGGCATCTGACATATGTAAGGGTGTTCCAAGCCGTTTGACACGCAGACGCAGGACCAGAGATGAGCGGTGGGTATAGCTTCGGGAAGTTTAGGCGGTAGTTCTGCGAGTAATAAGTTTCGCTGAATGGAACACGGGAAGATTGCCTCCTGTAGTTGTAATAGTTTGGACATCTCTCTGGTCGTTTAGCAAGGATTGCAGTGGACGTGGTAAGGGCCACTACAGCAAGGAAAAGAAACACGATGAATCCGGCGATGAACATGCTCCGTTTGTTTCGCCCTTTGGTGTTCGATGTGAGCCAGACGGGTGTGGTGTCGCTGCGACGGAAGGGGTTCCAGCGACTGATTTTTCTGAAGAAGCCGTTCCGACGCGGCGAGCTTGGGTTCCCACTCCCTCGGGATCTATTGGAAAGAAGAGGAGCACTTGTGTTGTAGAGACCCTCATCTTCACTGACTTCGGCATCTTCCTGCGGAGCCTCGACTCCGTCATCAATATGCTCATTGACAGGGACAGGAGTGTAATTCGAAGTGAATGGCCCTCCCATGTTGGATGATATGGTCAGACTTAATTAAGAGTACTTAGTGGAGAAGACCAAACACGTAGTTAACAGATGAAATTGAATATCGACTTGGAGTATGTTGATGAGAAACTTATAAAGACTAAGAAGGTATACGAAAGGGGATGTTGTTGCCTGATACGCAGGTTGGAGGGGGAACTGGAAACGCGATTTTCCAGTGGCGGAGCACCATGAATAGTCTTGGCTGAAACGTACCATATACAAATACGAACTTCTAAGCATGCATTGATTGGCAATGATTCTCTGAAAGCCCCCGAAGGAGCGGATGAGGATCATTATCCCAGGAATACGGGGAGTTGGCGAAGTAACAAGCGTGATATAAGCTCAACAGAGGGATAAACATGCGGCTGTGCTGAAACGACCCCACCTGTGCTCAAATATACGCAGATTTGCTGCCAGTGAGGTCACCAATTGAAATTGGCGATCAACAGAAATCTTCCAATATTTTTCCAACACTGCCACCAGAAAAATGTCCGCGCCGGCCTCACAGCCCACAGAGGCACAGGGAGCAGGATCCGTCGCAATCTCGCTGGGTATGCGCTTTAGATTCCTGATATTGACATAGAATCTGACTTATTCATAGAACTAATCCCAGAAAAATTCGAATTGGGGATTTGGCATGCCCTCTTCAACTGGTCAGTTCTCACCGTCGCCGTTCAAAACCAATGGGGAGGACCAGATAGTGAAGACAAGCGTGACTGGCTTGCCGGGGCGATATCGGAGGTCTTCCAAAACCAGCCAGAAACCGATGCGCTCGATCTGGAGGTCGTGCTACTACAGGCTCTAGAAGATGAGTTCGGCGTTCGGCTGGAGGATGAAACCGAAGTAGCTGTTGCGCGAGAAATTATGAACATAAGAAAAGAGACTGCGGAGGGCAACTTTTCCACTGTGGATGCTCTGCAAGCAAGGTGGTTGGAACGGAAGGGCAAGGCTATTCAGACAGGCCCTATCCAAGTAGTCGAGCGGAACCAGGAGGGTGAATGGGATAGTGTGGATGAGGAATCTGACGACGATGACGATGTGGAGATGTCAGATGCTCCTGCCCTGGTTGCACCAAAGGAGAAGCCGGCTCCCGAGATGGATGAAGAAGGGTTTACAAAGGTTGTTGGAAAACGAAGAAGGTGATACCTACTACAAACCTCCAATTCCTGCCGCATCGCATTGCTATCTGGATTCGCGGAGTTTATGGTGGTATGGTTTAGGAGTTACTGTGAAAGAAAAGTCTTTACGAGTCTTACTCTCCGGTACTAAATTCTGGAGCATCGCTGGCTTACAGTCTACTTGTTAGGGGAGGGCGGTAGAACTAGAGCTGAAACTGAGTCTCTTAATCGAGCAACAGAGGACAGTCTTGGTGGGCAATGGTAACTTTGCCTGACACCAATACCAACGAAAGCCGAGAGACGCTTTATGAAAACAGCCCTAAAGGAAGGCCATCGAGATTTAATACAGTCGTATATTTATGACGAAGCAATTGCGCCAAGACCGTGTATAAATGATTGTGCATAAATGCCAATCTAGTTAAATGTATGGACTCATTTTTCGAAGTTCACTGTTCTGCTTGCGGCTAATTCCGTTGCTTGCGAGGCTGTCCCACCTGCATCCAGACCTCAACATTAAGCTCTTAGCTTCACAACACCCGCCCACATCACCGATCATAGTCATACCACCCCCTTTTGGCCCTCTGCTGTTTCCCGCCACAAGTAACAATGGACGCCGCATACGATCATATCCAAGAGGAGAGCTTCCCCGACAACGAAGCCCCGCAGCAGGACAAGGATAGCTCGCAACGTCGCAGCAACGACTTCAACTCGGAGTTTCAGGAGGCCTACAAAGCTATTTCTAGTAGCCCATGGGCTGCACGACTGGGAGGTTTTCTAGGGAGTGTGAAGAAACAGGCACGCAACTGCAACAGCAAATGATTTCAAGATCATTCTAATGTTCGGTGTCGATAGGGCGAACAATACTATGATGGTGCCCGAAAGGAATACACCGTCGCAAGCGAACAGGCCAGCAAGGGAATCTCTTCTATCATAAACAGAACCCGTTCCCTCTCCATCACTCACCCGACAACAGAAGCCTCGTCATCGGTTCCAATAGAAAAAGATGCTCCAATACCAGAAGAACCCAGCTCCCCCGCACATCCCGACCGCCCCGAATATCTCCCCGCCGACATCGTCAAGGAAGCCGAGGGCATGCTCTCGCGCTTCCGCAGCGAAGCAGCGAAGCGTCTAAAAGATATCGAGCGCGCCGAGGACGCAGCGGACGAAGCACTCCTCAAGTTCGGCAGCAACATCCGCAATTTCCTCCGCGAGGCCGTCACTATCGCACCTCCAACCTCGCCCACATCGTCTTCCGACCCCAGCAAGGTGTTGTTTGAGAGCAAGGACTCCGAGGGCAAGCGCGTGATCCACACGACCCGCTTCGATGCGCAGCTACACGTCATCCACTCCTCCCTCGACAGCTTCATGAAAGACCCTGTGAGTCCAGAGTGGGCTGCGTGGTCGAAAAACTTCGACATCGACGCTAAAACAGAGGCAGTCGGGCGGGATCTAGAGAAGCACGAGGAGCTACGCCGGGCCATGGAAAAGCTTGTCCCGGAGAAAGTCGAATACGCGCAGTTCTGGAAGCGGTACTACTTCCTCCGCCACGTCATCGAAAGCGAAGAGCAAAGGCGGCGAGAAATGCTAAAAGGTACCCAAACCCCTTTTCTCCAAATCCTTCTACCGTTGTTGGAAACCGCTGACACAGCTCTACTCCGCAGCCTCCGCAGCCGCCCCGCTGGACGAAGAAATTGGTTGGGACGAAGACTCTGAGGACGAAGAATCCGAGGACGAAGAATCCGAGGACGAAGACTCTGAGGACGAAGACGAGGACGAAGATGAGTCCGACGATGACGAGTCGTCCACTCCAAACCCGTATCCCGCGAACCCGCTCGCCGCTTCCAAAGAAACGCTGAAGCCGGGCGAGAACCCGCACTCGGATCCCCTCAAACCCGCCGCGTCCCCACGCCGCTCGAACGACCAACAGTCCCAGGCCGACAGCGACGCGAGCTACGATCTTGTAAGCGGCGCGACGAGCCGGGCGCCGGGGAGCCCGCGCGATGTGAAGAAGGAGGCTGTGGCTGAGGAGAGCGACGAGGACTGGGAATAAGGGAGAGGGAGGCGGGAGCGCACACAACTATTTTCGAATATTTTTCTTTTTCCGCTTTGGTTAGGAGGGCGGCTTTTGCGGCGTTTTTAGTGGTGTTTTTGGGAGGGTCTTTAGTTTGAACCCGCACATCGCGTTGTGTGAGGAGCTTTGTGCATCGGCATTTGCTTTTGCAGCCGAGTGTGGAATGGAGCAACCTAGGTATTGCTAGTCATGTAATATTCGTGCTCGAGGCAACCTACCTTGTGGGGGGGTATTGTTGAGTTACTAATATTGCGGATAGATGGGAGGCGTTCGGATGTGAATTTATGTCGCTTGTAATGCAATGCTATACTAGGTGGTATTTACAGCATGGACGTTCCAACCTCCTCACGCCTCACTAAAAACCGCATATCCCTTCTGACTGAGTCCTTTGGCGCCACAACGAAACCTCCTTTCCCTCACAATCTCCCCCTTTTCCCACTCGAAGGCGGCGTCTCCAGCACCGCAGGACCTGGCGCCTCCGCTTTCCCGAGCCCCACATATGCATTCGGCTGACCCATCTGCGGGCTACTGGACGTGTTCGGCGCGGTCGGCGGCCCGCGAAACGGCGGCATCGTCGTCGCTCGCCGCAGCAGCGGGCTCGGCGACGACAAGCTAGCGCGCGGCTGGGCCCGTATCTCGCGCGACGGCAGCGGGACATCCGTGCTAGGGATGCCGGGGCTTTGCGGGCTCGGTGGCGCGCTGAGCGGCGAGGATAGCGGCGCGGGGTAGGGCGACGAGCGCGAGGGCGTGCCGCTCCTGCTGCGCGAGTAGCGGGGCTGCGGGTTGTGCGGGTAGCCGGTGTAGTCGAAGCCGGCGTCGGCGTCGTAGTCTTCGTGCCCATCGTAGTGGTCGTATTGGTCGTGGTCGTGGTCGTGGTTGCGGTACCGCGCTGATTCCCTGTCTCTGTCTCTGTCTCTGTCCTGGTCATGGGCGTGCTCGAGATACTCTTCGCCGCGCCGCTTGATCGGGCTCTCGTCATAGGGGTCGAAGCCTACTCTTTGTCTTGCTTCGCGCCGCACCCGTCGACGAAGCTCGGCGTCGCCACCTGCGCCGACAGTTGAGGATTCCGAGAGAAAGAAAATGAGTAGTTCGTCGGGTATAGCGAGGTGAGAAGATTGCTGAAACTGTTGGAGAGCGGTGAGGCGGATGAGCATTTCGAGGAGCGAGAGAGACGTTCGGATGGCTGGAAGTGCGGATGGTTTGGAGGTGTATTGGGGTAGCGGGTTCATGGACTTTTGTGGCGAGGGGATTAGTTGGGTGTTAGGTGGTGGGGGTGTGGAACTAGGAGAGGGAGTGCGAATGTTGAGTTGCGAGATTCCCGATGTAAGTAATGGGCCTAATGAATCAGAGCGGGACGCTTGTGGGGGTTTAGAGGGGGTATTGGTCGCAGAGGTGCCCACTTCTACCTCGCTGTCGTCGATATCGGATTCGGAAGACGGTTCTTCTGTGTAGATTTCAAATGCGAGCCATTCGGGGTCAAGGTTTGGCGGTAGGCGCCAGGGATGATGCTGTGGCTGTCCTCGCTCCTCAACGGGTTCTTCTGGAAAGGGAACTGATGAGTCACGACGAATTTGCTCATCCAGCTCTGACTGTTCATCGTATTCAGAAGGTATCTCGGGAGGGTGTGCATGCGTTGGTGACTCCTCTTGGTACCAGTCTGGCTCTGTTGTGTATTGTTCCATCATCCGGCGCGGGGGAACGGCATTTACATCCCTCTTCAGTAACAGAATTGGGTTATTTGTTTCGCCATCAACGCCGATGTTTAGGATTTTCCCCGTATCAGCGTAGAAGATTTTCGAGATCTCATGAATGGGCACAATTTCCCGGATTCCGGCCAACGGAACCCCTTCGTACGGTCCTGGCTGTACTTCATCATTATCGAAGGTGTGGACCCGATCATCATCCAAATCTTCGACAATAAGAAGCTGGTAGGCAAACTCATGTGCTTTGCTCTCCGAGGGAATTTGAGTTGGATGAAAGTCACTTCTAACTCCATTTACCTGGACACCGTCTTTATGTCCAGTAGGGCCACCATCCGGGGAGGGATACTCATAAACCCTCTCCAGAGGTACTCGCAGAAGTTTTAGTCGCGTTTTGTGCATTACTTCTTTCCATGTAGTCTCTCGGATACCTTCCTCGTCGTGCGGTCTATACGCGTGCCCAGAGAATAGCATGTACATCGAAAGAGTGAACACCGGACTAATTTGTTGGAAACTAGCTGGTGTCATAGAATATTGAGTATCCCCTGCTGTGAGGAGAGTGCTCGCCTGAAGGAGCCGTGAAGGAGAAACTGTGGCTGGAAGTGTGGTTGACAAGCTAACACCAGAGGTAGTGATTGCTAAATTGATCAACGGAACAGCATCCTCTATACGGTCGAGCAACTTCTTGATATCGGAGATTATGAACTTCAGCTCGAGTTCATTTTGTGCGCGTGATTTTGCCTTTGAACTACCTCGTCGAGCCAGCTCTTCTTCACCCACAGCTTTTGCAAGCCGGACTCCAAGAGATTGAATATCCCATCGCAGAGCTTTTGTGAGAGTGACAGCGGATTCCAAGGAAGTATTACCACGTGCAGCTATGAGCTCTATCATATCAATCGCGGGCGATATAATCTGCTGGGAATTAGAAACAGTTTTCCATGAGCTAATTAAGATGACAGACTCTGATCTTGCTCTCAAGTCGGAGTTGTAGAGCGGCAAGTTCTTCTCTCTCATTCCCTTTGACCGTCTGAATTCGTTTAGTGTGGGTGCCAACGGGATATTTGGAGCCAGGATGTCGGTACCTTCAATAGACGGGCGCAATGCCGAATGGCATAGCCACTTGTAATCGTTATGCCTGAGCGGATGGCATAGTTCATAGCCTGCTGGGTCACCTAAAGGAGCTATGAGTCAGGATGCTGGTCATGTGGAGAGACAGAAAGTGGAATTTGATATGAAGGAAGCGGGAGATTTTTTTTCATAAATTAATCGCCCTACATTGTAGGAGTATTCCATGTTATAGTCCTAGTAAGCATACCTTTGATAGTAGTATATCCATGTCGGAATTGGAACAGAAAGGGCGAGAAAAGAAAAAGGCGGAAAGGAGGATCAAGGGTTAGAGGGACAGAGTATATGGAAGAATGTTGTTTTTTCAAGTTTGAATATTTATTCACGTTCTGTAAGTAAATTTAGTAGGAAAAAAGAAGAGAAATAAACAAGAATGAAGCTTCGGCATATTTCTGAAATGTTCCAGTGAATTGCAGGCGGCTTTGACGCGTCCCTTCTTATGTTTCTGTTGTCGGTGTGGTGTTGAGCGTGTGGTAAGTGTTTGATAAGTGTTTGGTCGCATAGAAATTAGAAGTCAGTGCCACCTCGTGCAGGTGGGACCGTGCACGATGTGGCACTGACTCTTCTGCTGAGTCAGAGATTTATGCACAACACAGCCAACCATCCTTCGTCCTGCCCCACGTCACTACCTACTGGGGGAGAAAGAGATAATCTCGACCTCTGTCGCCTGGACGGAATCAACCAACACCACTACTACCGCTTTCCATCCCACTATTTCCCCGGCCTCGAAGGCTTCCCCTCAGCCTCTCCATCGACGCTTTCGCTACCCCACTCGCTCATCTCTCAAAATGTCCGATCTCAATTCCTGGGAAGACGAGGAGGAAAAGCTCTCGCAGCAAACCCAGCAGAACTTGAATCTCAACAACGTTCAAGCAAACACCTTCAGGCCAGGCGCCACCTCCTTCCAGGTAAGCCCCTCCCATATCAAGCACAAATCCTTGAATTCACACTAACTTTTCAACCCAGCCGGGCGCACAATCCTTTCAGCCAAGCGGACAATTTCAACAGCACGGTGGATATAACCAATATGGCCAGTACTATAACCAGCAACAAGCATATGGCGGATACCAGCAATACGGTCAGCAAGGCTATGGACAGTATCCCCAATATGCTCAGGGCGGACAACAAGGTTACGGGCAGCAGTTTGGCGCCTACAATCAGCAACCGGGAGCATTCCAGCAACAAAACCAGCAGAGGCAGGTCCCTGTTATTGCCAAACGACCCACCGCCGGCGATAACAGTTCGTCACAAACACCCAGCGCACCATCACCCGCTCCGGCATCCTCACCCGCGCCCGCACCAGCCGCAGATGCTAGTAACAAGAATGCGGCGCCAAAGGCCAAGGTTCTGAGCATTGGGGGAGACACTGCACCGAAGGCAAAAGTTCTGTCAATTGGCGGGGATACAGCTCCCAAAATCGAAAGCGCCGGAAAGACAAAAGTCCTCACAGCATCCACACCGCCTGGTCCCGCATCGGCAGCGAAGGAAAATGTCGACAAAGAGGCACCCGCGGCGGGCGCGAAGGTTACTGCGGCAAAGGCGATTGAAAAGACAGGAAAGCCTACCGGTGCCGCAGCGTCGTCGGGGAGAACATCCCCTTCATCTGGGAGAAGCAGCCCGTCGCGTGCGGAATCAAAAGCAGCTCGAGAAGCAGATGCGGTTGCCAAAGAACAGGCTGCAAATATTGATGAGGAAACTCTAGCCGAGATGTATGGAAAGGAGCATGTCAACGTTATCTTCTTAGGTCACGTCGACGCTGGGAAGTCAACGCTAGGTGGAAGCATACTCTATGCCACGGGCATGGTTGACGAGCGGACAATGGACAAATACAAGCGTGAGGCAAAGGACGCAGGTCGAGCGACATGGTATCTGTCATGGGCTCTCGATTTGACGAAGGAGGAGCGGTCTAAGGGCAAGACGGTAGAAGTAGGGAAAGGGTTCTTCGAGACAGAGAAACGCCGATACACTATCCTCGATGCACCAGGTATGTTAATACTCATCCCCGTCAAGAATTGATATTCTAACGGCCTTAGGACATAAAACTTTCGTTCCCAGCATGATTGGCGGAGCCTCGCAAGCCGACGTTGGCGTGCTTGTCATTTCTGCAAGAAAGGGAGAGTACGAGACAGGATTTGAGAAAGGCGGCCAAACCCGAGAGCACGCCATGCTTGCAAAAACACAGGGAGTCAACAAACTAGTCGTCGTCGTGAACAAGATGGATGATCCTACAGTAGAATGGAGCGAAGAACGATACAAAGAGTGCACATCAAAACTAGCAATGTTCTTGAAAGGCGTGGGATACAACCCCAAGACTGGTGAGCATCAGTTATTCCAAAAAAAAAAGAAATTTTATATCATTAACGCCAACAGATCTCACGTTCATGCCTATATCAGCTCAGACAACAGTCGGCATCAAGGATCGAGTACCAAAAAGCATTGCGCCCTGGTTCGATGGCCCCTCACTCCTAGAATATCTTGATAGTATGCAGACGCTAGAACGGAAAGTCAACGCCCCATTCATGATGCCTATCGCTGCGAAATACCGAGACATGGGTACCATGATAGAAGGCAAGATCGAGTCTGGAGTAATTAAGAAGGGTGGAAGCTACGTGATGATGCCCAATCAAGAAACCATCGGCATCGCTGCTCTATACGGCGAGACCGAAGATGAAATTCAAGCAGCGACATGCGGTGACCAAGTCCGTATCCGTATTCGAGGCGTTGAAGAAGAAGATATCATGCCCGGCTTCGTGCTCTGCTCGCCCAAACGACCAGTGCATTGCGTGTTGGCATTCGAAGCACAGATCGTCTTACTCGAGCTCAAATCCATCTTGAGCGCCGGCTTCAACTGCGTGCTACACGTCCACTCCGTTACGGAAGAAGTCACATTTTCGGCACTACTTCACAAGCTTGAGAAAGGCACAGGCCGTAAGAGCAAGAAGCCGCCAAGTTTCGCGACAAAGGGTATGAGTATTATTGCAAGGCTCGAAGTCACAGGAGGCGCAGGCTCGATTTGCGTGGAGCGATTTGAGGATTATCCTCAACTTGGGCGGTTCACATTAAGAGATCAGGTTTGTCACTATCCGTCTTCGCATCATAAAATGGACAATATGGTACTAAATACGCCTAGGGTCAAACCATCGCTATCGGCAAAATCACCAAGCTGCTCACAGACCCGGCAACATCAGCCGCTTAAGCCAGTTGGTAAAACTGTTTCATTACATCCTCCGGTGGCAAAATCTGGAGGCGTATTTAGCATTATGGGTTAGGGTACGGAAGGTTGATCCTCGGACAGCGGGGTAGGATGGAATGGGTCAGGTAGTGCTGCGAATATAGAGACAAAAGCACATGCATTTACGTCGGTACTATCATTCTAGTCACCAACAATTGACGCTTGAGATTAGTTGTGAAATATCACGGCACTCAGTAGTCCATATCTACGCGCGTAAGCTCTTTAGGTCTCGTAAACCCATCTGATCCACACAATACAAATGGATGCCAGACCCATCAACTGAAGACGACAGTCTGATACTTCCCACTCTCAGCACCCAACCCACTATCCAATTCTCCGTCCATACAACCATGCACGTAACTACACAATCAATCAGCGAAACATCCACAAGAATCAAACAAGCAAGCAACCCACCACTCCCCAACCAACACGCCCTCCTCTCCCAGCCCCTCCCCCATCTTCACAACAACCGGCACCCGCACACCCCTCACCGGCACCAGCACATCCCCCGCCTCCGTCTCCGCAGGCCCCAGCCCCAGCGCGCCTTGCCCCGAGACGAAGAACCGCCGCCCGAGACACGCACGCTGCAGCGCGTGGCTGAAGTCGAGCGTCTCCAGCACGTCGTGGACCCGCAGCCCCGACGCCAGCCCGCTGTCGGTCGGGGGGGCGCGCGCGGCCCAGGTGCGGTAGGCGGCGATGGTGGACAAGAGGGTTATGCGGTCGAGGCGGGCGTTGCGGACGCAGTCGGCGAGGAGGGTGCGGAGGAAGGCTTGCTCGTGCTCGTGCTCGTACTCCTGTTGGTGTTGGGGCTGGAGGCCCTCGTCTGCGCGTGCGGTCTGGGGACGATGATCTAGCGCGAGTGCTTTCCAGCGGCGGAATGTGGGCGAGAGGGAAGGGTGGGAGAAGTCGGTGGCGGTGCAGACGTCGCTGGTGGTTTGGACGCGGTCGAAGAGGAGGGCTTGGGCGGTGAGGCGGTGCGCGGTGATGTGGGCGATTGCGCTGGACGTGCCGGTGGTGGAGTAGGGTCCTATGAGGGGATAAGGGGCTTGGGCTGTGTCGGACCAGTCTGGGATCCAAGATGGTAGGCTTGCTAGATTTCGCTTCAGGCGGCAGTGGGAGAGGAAGTCGAGACGTTGGGTTGAAGTGAGGAGGAACCTGGCTACGTCATGATAGACTTCTTCTACGGATTTTGCATAGTCGATGGGGATGAGGTTCGTAGAGGTTGCAGAGACCGTGTCTCGGAAATCTTGGGCGAGGCGCAGTAGAGCGTAGACTTTGTCTCTTGCATTGCTTGCTTGTCTTGATCTATAGCGAGTTAGAACATCTAAAAGACTGTCAAAGTGTGAGCGCTCGGATGCCGATTTCATAGTAGAATCTCCTCGTGCTGCTACCAGCAGCCTACTCTTGTGTAGTGCACTCACGGAAGAGTTGTCGACTCTGTAAACACACAATGGCATTAGATTCTTCTCTCTTAACAGCCCGATAACCATTACAGCGCTCATGAGGTCCTTCCACGAGATATCTCGGTATCCACAGATAACAACTAGATCCTTTGTAACGGCGCATTCTTGGACGACCCAAGTGCGGTGCCACCAAGCTCGCTTGAAGAGTAGGCCCAGCGCCTTCCATCTGGAGATATCTAAAAATTCTCGGGTAGCTGCGGCGAGCATTGCCTCATAGTCCTTTTCCTTTGCCACTCGCGCGAGACCTCTTAACAAAAGCATGGCACGGAAGCTTTCGCATGCTTCCTCGCCTAGCCAGATGACGGTCCGCTTGGCGTAGCCATATATCAGAGTCATTCGGTCGACCTGGCGATTTCGTTCCTGAATGTCTGCTTGATTTATGCAAATCTGATCAATCCATAGTGTGCGGTCATGAGATAAGTCTCTTAGGCGGCGCAGAGCTGCATGCAGGTTCGGCGTTATATGGAAGGCGTGGCCGTTCAATGTGATGTGAGAGAACAGCTGATGCACACCTTCGATCCCATTGGAGTCCACCCACACATAGGATAATGCTTCATAGTCCTCCTTGGCCAATTTAAACGTCCGGTAGAGTAGTTCGCACTCGATAGGTGCAGCTCGAGATTTGCTAGGTAACAGCCGAATCAATCTGATCTCCCAGGATCCGTCGACAATCATTTCACTTTTTCGAATGCTCCTTCCGCTTTGAACGTATTCATAGTCTCCAATATCTTGCAGCGGAGTATATTCGAAGGTAGCCATGGGCTAGAACACTTGCATCCTGTGCTAAGAGAAGCATTCATTTTAGACAAGCAGGAATTCTCTCAGTCCCAAGTCAATGCTTATCGTAGAGCATCCAATTCGCACATTTCTCAGCTCTTGAACACGATGCGTACAGTAACTAGAGTAAAGAATATCTGCATGTATCGAGGAAGAGGCGATTGAGAATTGAAATGCTGAAGCGACAGACTATTAGTCGTTTGCAAAATGCATTAGAATCCTTGGCACGCAGATCCCCGATTTTTGCACCCAACCTTACGTGTAAAACCGTGAGATCCTCCCGCGAACCCTACGATCTTTACGCTACAATATGCATATAAAATTAATGCATTTTAGGTCAAGTTCTTGTGTATATTAGGCAGATTTTGATATATACTGCACATAAATTTCACGCATATTGGGCATGAATCTCGTATATAACCCGGCCCAAAAAGACCAGACCAACCAAAAGAACCCTGAAAAACACCCTAATAATCCCCTGAGATGCATGCATTACAGGGGAGGCACAGGTGGAACGACGGTGGTACGCAGTCGCGCGCAACCGCCAGACCCATACCCAACAATGGCCCCCTATAACAACAATAAGGACGGGCGAATACCATACCAGAAAGCAGAAATACCCCAATTAAGAAGGCATCTGATAAAATATAAAGCCTATTAGACGCGTCTAGTATCTAGAACTATAGGGGAGCATCTGTTAGCTATTATAAACTAATATAGCTAGCAGAATGGCTCCAGTCTAGCGAACCTTAGGCGCCCCTCTAGTAAACCCTTAATTAAATCCTCTAACAGCTAAATAAAATTAAAGATAAATAAAAACCCCCCCTATAGGCAAACCGCACCTAGGCCACTATAGCTGCGCTTTTATAGCATAGGGAACCTACCCCCCTAAAAACAATAACTGGGTATATAATCACAATATAACCAAATATAGAAAAGGTAGAGGAATTTAGGGGATAATTAGAAACAGAAGTTCTTATAAAGATTCGTAAGGAGGTTTACAACGCTATTATAGTCTAATACCTTAGGAGTAGAGATATTAGAGTCACCCTAAAGAACTAATAGGCAAAGAAACGGGCTATAAGGGCAGGGGATAGGCTAGAAGAGCGTATTAGTATAAAAGTACTTTATAAAGATTACCCAGTTAAAGTCCTATTAGTTTTTATAAGCCTTAGGGTAGAAAGGGGACGCTAGGTGGATAATATAGCAACTATATAAGAAATAGTAAAATAAACGGAACACCTTATACTAGGACTTGTAATTACCCAGATCTAATAGCTTTAATAGGAAAATATAAACTAAGTATATAATAAGAATAATAAGAGGATATAAGGGGCGCTAGAGACTTGCTAGGGAGATAATAGACAAACGCATAGCTCCCTTATTGTTAGCGTATATATACTAGGAATATAAAAACTTTTTATCTAAAAAGGAATAATTATAAATGGCCTTATATATAATATAAGGCTCTATAACCACAGACTATGCCTAGAATGATGTTATTACTATATATAATAGGGACACACCTAATCCACATACGTAGCACAGGTATGCTGCGGCTACTATATAGGCCCCTATAATATAAGACAATATATAAATTAAGACTAAATAAAATGCGCGGACTATTACTGAAGCATATATAAGGTGTGGGAGAGAGAAGACTACATTAAATACAGGAAATAAAAGGAAAGGGCTTAATAGCTATAGAAACAACTGCACGCTAGGTTATATAAATGGAAACAACAGGTAATAAGCTAGGGGGACGTAGGTGTCTTCCTAGCATTTCCTACCTTTAATACTGGGGGGCTAAGCCAGCTATCCTAAGCCTTAACGGGCTAAAAGCGATACTGTGTAATATTACTAGACTAAACAGAGATATAAGGGATATATAGGATATAAGGGAGAGAACGCCTAGTAGGAAGACCCCTATAGACGGCTATAGCAAGTTTAAGGCCGGGACAATTAAGAATTAGATTTAACGCGGTAAATATAATATACGCAGCTAGCTTATAAGGGGTATATAGCTAACTGGTAAGAATGGGGGAAGAACTAAAGGCAATAATAAACTTAGATTTAAAAAGGCTAGTAGGAACATAAGATATAGAAATGGAAAGCTTTATATAAAATAAGTAGTGGCCAGGGAGTAAATATAGGAGACAGAAGTTCTAAATATTTTAGAGAAAGTGGAAATGGAAGAAGTGAAAAGTGAAGGAAAGGCAAAGGACCCCTACTAGGAGTCCGCTACTTAACCATTATATAGTATAACTGCGGCAATATAAACCACTATCTAGCAAAGCCCCTACTAGACAGTCTAGACCCAAAGAAATACCATATTCTTGCTATATAAGAGCCGTATTATAATACCTATATATAATTAATATACTGCCCCTAAGGATTTTAGCTCCTATATAAACCAAAAGCAGCTATATGTGTATACTTTATAATTAGCAAAAATATCAGCCTTGCCTTATAGTTATAGTAGGTAGTTAACTTAGATATTATAGTTATAACCATCCAAACATATAGGGGACTAGTATAAATTATTAATATCTATAACCCTAGGGTTAAAGGGGTAGCATAGATAAAGAACATTATATCTATAATAAGCTTGCTAGAAACTAAATATATAGAGTCTATTTTACTAAAAGATATAAACCTCTACCACTTATAGTGGGGGGGCATCTATATTGCTGCCAATTAATAGGTAGAGTGCCTACTAAGAGCTATAGATAACGGGGGCCTTAAGCTAGCTACCCCCCTAGGTGCAATTATATGGCAATAGGGCACCGCCAAAAGTATAATTAACCTTATAATTATAGACAAAAACCTATACTAGAGACTTAAAAGGTGCTCCTTTAAAGAAGAATAGGCATTTACCTTAGACCATATCCCTATCTAGATACAACTAGATCTAGACATTAAGGCGTAACTAAATGGCAAAAGATACGCAATAAAGAAGCTTAATATAGATAGCTTTCTTAATATAATTAAACAACAACTCTAAGACCTAGAAGAAATCCACCTAATACCAAATAAGTGAAGCTTATTGGCTACCCCTAAGGAAATTAATTAAAGACTAGAAAGGATCTAGGCAGCAATTAAAAGTAGGCTAAAAGAGTACTACCTGGTTTTAAAACTAGGCCCCTATATATAACACGCATGGTCTGCATAGTGCGCGGCCCTTATAGCCAGCCAATGATAAGTAAGGAGGAAATATATAAGCAGCTATAATTCTAAGGATGAGAGATAATATAAAGACACAAGAAACTAGCTAAAGAATACCCTAAGAAAAGAAGTAAGGAATAACTGGAGATAGTTTATAAATAAACATACTATTAATCTGAGTCTCCCCTATAATAAGGGCCTTTGGACCATAGCAAAATGGATAAAGAAAAAGATAGGACGCCTAATAGAAGATCTATACCTACCACCCCTATAAAGAGCAGGCAAACTATAGGCTATAAGCAATAATAATAAGAAGGCAAAGATCCTTATAGAAAGATTTTCCCCTTAACTGGCTCTAGTAGACCTTAGTAATATTACTGGTAAAATACTAGTGACTTACCTAAGGGTTGACAGCAACATAACAACTAAAGAAATAGCTAGAATTATTAGCCGCCTCTTAAATAATATAGCACTAGGACTAGATGGGATCCTAAACAAAGCCCTAAAGACCTATAAACTACTTATAGCACCTTAGCTTGTAGACGTAGCTAGAGCATACTTTATAATAGGCTACTACCTATAACTTAAAAGATCTATGATGACGGTTATCTTATAAAAAGAAGGTAAAGTAGACTACTTAATCCTAGAAAGCTACTGCCCTATTGCCTTAGAAAACACCCTAAGCAAGATCTTAGAAAAGGTTATAGCGGACTATATAGTAGATATAGTAGAGGAACACGCCCTATTACTATAAAGCTAAATAGGGGTAAGAAAGAATCGCTTAATACTATTAGCACTTACACTACTTACTACTACCATTAAAACTGCATGGGCTATATAAAAGGACTTTATAGTATTAATACTTAGCCTAGATATCAGCGGTGCCTATAACAATATACCCTATAAGCGTCTCCTATATATCCTTAGGGCAAAGGGCTTCCTAAAATAGATTATTTAGTTTATTTAAGGATTTACAGGCCAGAAAAAAACATTACTGGTCTTTAATAGATACTAGAGCCCCCCTATTATAGTCATAATAGGAATACTATAAGAATTACCTCTATTACCTATACTCTTCCTCTTCTTTATAAGCAACCTACTTAACACCTTTAAGGAAGGGGCGACCTAGGGGATAGGCTTTGTTAATAATATAAACCTAATTATATATAGGCCAATAGCCGTAGAGAACTGCAGGACACTAGAGAAAGCCTATAACACCTATATAGAATAGGCAAGATGATATAGAGTCCAATTCTTACTAGAGAAATACTAGCTAATCTATTTTATAATAAAATGTAACCAATCTGCAGATCTTTAGTATACAATCTATATCTAAGGCTTTAGGGGTTAACTAGTTCAAGGCCTAAGGGTATTAGGAGTATAGGTAGATAGTAAGCTCTAGTAGAGCGCACATACGGCGCAAGCGGCCCGTAAGGGCCAAGTATAGTATATCACCATGTCTAGGATCGTTAATTCTATATAGAGTCCATGCTTCTAGAGGTCACGCCTACTATATATAGTAGTTGTCCGGCCAACTATAACATATAGATCTAGCATTTAGGCCACTAGAGAAACTAAAAAAGGCCCCCCTAAATTACTCCTTAAACCACTCTAAAAGGTCTAAATAGCCTACCTTAGGAGTATAATAGGTGGGTATAAGCAAACGGCTATAGTACTACTTAAGAAGGAAGCCAATATTCCCCCCCTATAACTATATATTAAAGCTGATGCAATGTAAAGGGTGCAAAAAAAATATAACTCTAACGTTATAAAGTATATTAAGACATGCCTAAACAAACTATAGAGGGACCCTAAGGTACCCTATAGGAGAAGAAACCAATAATCCTAAAGTAGGGAAGATATATTAGGAAAACAGGTAGAGAAAGCAGAAGAAGAATAGTATAGCGCTAAGGCCTAGGCCTATATAGAGGAGGAAGGGAGACGCGTAAGAGGCCAGTAAAGATAATAGTAAGGAAGAGAAAGGAGCTAAAGTAGAGTATAAAAGAGTATTAGAAAACCATCTACCGCAATATAATACTGGTTGGACCGACGCTGGAGAGATAAATAGGAGTTAAAGGTATAGAGGTAGACTTAGGCAAGGGGAACCTAAGCCGTAGTATAGGTAATACTATAGGGGGTAAATACCTAAGGGCTCTAAGAGGGCCTAATAAAGGCAGAAAATATAATAGCAACACTCTTAAGGATAGGAATAATAGGACTAAAAGATTAGCTTTACTAGGTGGGTGTCCTAGTAGGTAGCCTAAGGTATAAATATAGCTAGCCAAGACAGACACTAAAATATATAATACTATTATACCCCTTACGCACTAGCTAAGAAGCAATGCTCTTAGTAGCTAGTATAGAAAACTATAATACACTACTCTTAATATAAAAAGGCCTTAAGGCGGCTACCTGGTAGCTTATTAGCTAAAATATACTAGACCAGTTCCGGGTTACAAAGGAAATAGTAATAGAAAGCAAAGGGGTAAGTAATAGGCACCCCCTAATAACTCTATAGGAGTAGAGTACAGTGTGTAATACTAGCGCGTCTATAGGTTTGTTATGGCAGCAGTAGTTCCTAAGGAGGTTAAAAAGTAAGGTAGTAGAGCACCACTAGGGACTTATAGGCGACTCGTAAGCGAGCCCCAAAAGGCGGGGAGACGGATCACGGGGTTTTCTCAAATAGAGTTTTCTCCCCATATGTATATAAGGAGTAGTCCGCGTGGGCCCAACAGGGATCCAAATCAGACGTTAAGCAATAAATAATAATAATCTCGTATATACAATTAAGGCTGTAGAGAGGCTTGATATTTAGCTTGATTTAACTAATCTATATATATTAAATATTCTTTGCGTAATTTCTAAATCGGCCGCGTAGCCCACCTATATGCGATTCTACTATTAGAGGTTTATTAAGCCTCCTATACGCGCTATAGCTAGATGATTATATCTATGTAATAAGAACGCGAAGCCAGTTACTAGGTTGTAAGAGGTAGAATATTAAGGCCCTATAGGGGGCAAGATATATAAGATATTTTAGACCTAGCAGTTAGGCCTAGCCGCTACCGTTAATTAGTAGAATATTTAGAGGCGTAAAAGGGCTAAGGAATCTACTTATAGTATATATCTAGCTACCCTTATCTACGCATCTGCGGTACGCCTATATATAGTAGTTGTCTATATCGCGATAGCTTACGATACGTTTGCGGTAAATTAGTATATTGTGGTGGTGGTTATTGTCTGTGGTAGTTGTTTTCTACATCTGCCGTGCGCCTGCGGTGCGTCGGTGCACCTGCGGTACCTCTGCCGTGTGCCTATAGCGTAGTAGTTATCTACAGCGCGATAGCTGTAGACTGGTTGTAGCAGAGGTCGTCTACAGCGCGATAGCTGTAGACTGGTTATAGTAGAGGTCGTCTATAGCGCAATGGCTATAGACTAGTTGTAGCAGAGGTTGTCTGTAGCGCAATAGCTATAGACTGGTTGTAGTAGAGGTCGTCTACAGCGTAATGGCTGCAGATTGGTTATAGTAGAGGTCGTCTGTAGCGTAATAGCTATAGACCAGTTGTAGCAGGTGTAGGTATGTCTGGTATTAGGCGTCCAGTAACGTGTCTTTAGGGGCTATATAGGCTGCGGCGCTATAGCGACGACGGAGAAGTAAAGGGAGGCGACGGCAGAGGACGAAAGGAAGGCGACTGTTAGATATTTCTAACCGTCGTAGAGTAGGAGTTTAAGAAGGGCCATTCTATTAGCTCTTATTAATGCTATAATACTAGGAAACGCGTTAAGATAAGGTAAATAGTAGAGTAGCATCGGCTTTAATTTACTAACTGACGATAGGGACGTTATATGGACAATAAGGCGCGTGTAACGTAGGAATAGGCTGGTTATCTCACGGTTTTACACGTAAGGTTGGGTGCAAAAATCGGGGATCTGCGTGCCAAGGATTCTAATGCATTTTGCAAACGACAAATCCCCTATTGGGAGAAGCCGAAATCACGACCTGATGAGTCTCAGCGCCGCATCAACATTCTTTATAGCCCCTTTCCACAAGTTCGCGCAAATGTCTGAACTGCTTCTGCTCCAGCCGAAGCTCTAGCTGGAAAACCTCATAGATGAAATGATACCTTCCGGACTTCGGTTATTAACGGATAGAGCCATGATTTTCGGAGTCTCCGCGTTCGGCTCATGTCGTGCGGTCAGGTAGACTGGTCGACTTGTTGGATGACGGTGTTGTAAAAATTTCCTGCAGTGTTTCCAAGGGTATGTCTAAGCCTTCAAATACGGCTGTTGAAGTGGTTGCAAAAATGAACACTCAGACATGTAAATTCGCACAGCCGAACATCTCGCATCCCGAATCGGGCAAGCAGCTCGCCAACTAGCCCGCTGACTACGCAACAGACTCCCCTCCTCCTCTCTCCATGTCCGCCACCTCAACGACCTTTGCCTTGTGGCCTGCATGACTGATCACGCCAAAGCCTGTTTGCCGGTGTCGGCAGCCCCACCAGAGCGGGAGTGCTACTCTAGTATTACCAAAATGGAGGTCGTTAGCCACAATATACAGGGCTGAAAGTCTTACCAACAACGTGCGTAACGCTTGGCTGCCACAAGCTTTGTGTCGGTGGCTTGATTAGAGTGAAGCACTACTCTACTATCGCTGCAATGGGATTCGTAAAGCCACAAGCCCGGGAATTGCCATGCTCCTTGTGCATAGACAAGCTCTGCCCTGGATGATCGCAAGCACTCACTTAACCGGGATAGTATGGAGTAGTTTCGTTTCTATATCCCAACTTGCCCTAGAAGATCATGTCGGTCTTTCCGTTTTACTCAGCCTCTTCGAATTTATATAATAGATACACCTCGTGCCAGCAATGTAATCATTCAGCATCCAACAACCATCTCATCTACAACTACAACTACATCCATCTTCACATTATTCAGCATCTTCCTTTTCTACTTCTATCCAAGCCAAATCAACCTCTATTTGGCAAGTTTTCACCATGGTTGACTCCAAAGAAGCCCTTGCGATAGCTCAACTTGCCGTCTACATTCCTGTACTCATCTGCGCAATCTTCATCATCTTCCGACATGGCTTCAATAAACAGGTCGGCTGGAGATTTCTCGGAATCCTGTGTTTAGTCCGAATTGTCGGATCCTACTTTGAAATTGCTGCAATACACCATCCGGACAACAAAACCGATGTGAAATGGTCGGCCATCTTGCAGTCTGTGGGTGTATCTCCACTGCTACTAACGGCCTTAGGATTATTGAAACGGCTGTAAGCAATTCCTTTTCCTAGCAACGGATGAGGATTTTAAATTATTGAAAATGCTAACTGGACCCGATCTAACAGAATTGACGAAACGTCAACACACATTCCCTCTAATTCGGATTATCAGATGCCACTCATGTCATTTGGTATCTTAGGGAAATTGTAAGCGCCACATCCACTCACCCTCGGCCCCTACTCACCGCCGCTTACATTCTACTAGAGCCTACCGCTTCACCAAACCTGCTACTGCAGTCGCCCGCCGCAGCCGCATTATCCAAATCATCTACCTTCCCGCCACAATCGCACTCATTCTCTGTGTTTCTGGCGGCAGTGATGAGACTTCCATCAACCCGTCCGATCAGAAATCTGGCAAAACCGAAATTCGAGTCGGCATCATCATGTTCGTCCTCATCTACGTCGGGCTCTTCCTCCTCACCATGATCACGGCGCGCGACTTCAACAAGATCCCCGGTGGCGAACGCCGAATGTTCGTCGCCATCGTACTCTCGCTGCCCTTCCTCGCCGTGCGCATCCTGTACAGCATCCTGAGCCAATTCAGCAATAGCAAAACGTTCAGCATGATGAACCCCCAGATCTGGGCAAGAATTCTGATGGCCGTTATCGAGGAGTTTGTCGTCGTCATCATGTTCACCATCGTCGGTCTTACGGTTCCTAAGTTTTCGGGCGACATAGCGCGCACCGGCATCCAGCAGGCGAGCAGCGGGTCAAGCCCAGACAGTGGATCTGCATTCCAGACCTACCGAGCGCGGCAGGGACAACAAGCATACCAAGGGCAGCAGGCATATGAGGGACGTCAAGGATTTCAAGGGTACCAAGGGGCTGGCCCTGAGCTGGGACCTGGCCGACCGGAAACTCGTACTGTAATATATTAGAGATGAAGGGATGATTAGGATCAGTTATTGACTAGTTTATATTGGCGCATCTCAAGACCAGGTAGCTCACTCCTGTTTATTTGGTTTTATACTTTGTACTATAGCATTCTTCAGGCGCTGTTCGGGAAGACGTCTCGGCCACACCTTGTGCACGGTTTTCTACCCTAATAAAGATTAAATATTTCTGTAATATCTTTATGAAATAATATAAAATTTATGTTTATAACTAACGTATTCCATCACCGAACCCGACAAACCACCGAACCCGACAAACCACTTTTTTACTACTAACTCGGAAAACAAATTATCAATTTTATCGCTATTAAACAATTTTTTTTTAATACAAGCACAATATATGTAAGTTCCTTGTTTAATAGCAATAAAATTAATAATTTATAATATGAGTTGGTAGTGCTAAGGTGGTTTGTCGGGTTCGGTGATGGAATATGTTGGGAATACAGGCAAGTTGCCGTCACGCGAGGCAAGTTGCCGTCACGTGTCGCCGCGGCACTAGCGTGGCAAGGAGCCTTAAGCTCCTCACCCTTCCTCAAGCAGGAGAAAGAATAGAACAACAAACATCATACTAGCTACAACCTGCAGCTACGTAATATCACCTTGTAAAACTAACACTGATTAATAGTTAACTTCACTGTTATACCACAAAACAGCTAGGTATTCCACCAAGAAGAGACAAGCCACTGTACCAGTGCTACTCGTGCTAGAGGAAGCTGTCTTTTAAGGTTAGAACTAGTCCTAAACCTTAAATAGAACTCTTCCACAAATCTAAGGATTTAAAGGCCAGAACTGGTCCTAAGCCCCATAATCGCAGATTCTTGTCCAAACGCGTACCAAACAACAAACGACAATCCCTATACCATCAATACTTCCCTTTCTCCAAAAACATGGCTACCGACTAGAGAGACCCCTTACCACTAGGGGTAGCTACGTACGCGAAACTCATCAATAAAGATTGGGACAAATTTCCTGTTTTTAATACAATAACCTGTACGGCAAAACAAGTCAATGGCTTCCTCCTATACCATATTCTCTTCTACCAAAGTAGACACTACGCCGATGTACAACTATAGGAATATTTTAGGGAGGATTTTATAGGATAGACCGCTAACACCTAGGCACTTAGCAATGTTAATATTATTTAGAATTTTTAAGACTTCCTTTAGGAGAATAGAGTACTTGTCCCTATAGATGGGGGCATTATTAAAAACAACATTTAGGAGCAGGTCCTTAATATAAAGAAAAAGCATAAATGGACTTTATAAGAGATTAAGCACCAAATACGCACTATAAAGAAGTTTAACTCTTAATGGAATCCTAACAACGAACAGCTATAATTAACACCTTTCTATAGTCCCCTACTAGCTACATAAGCATCTCCAGCCCGACCACTAGCTGCTCCGCTAATTCCACTAGCTATTCCAACTGCTATACCACCAGTTGTCCCAATCGCTGCACCACTAGAGACGCTTTAACCTCCACAGCAACCTCCATAAGAATCTCCGCAGCAATCTTAGCAGCAAGCTCTATAAGAACCACTATAGACAACCTCAGGCTATTAAACACCTTAAGTTCCTTAGCCTTAAATTCCTTAGGCTGCCGTATCTTAACCTATACCTTAAGCTCCGTCCTACCAGAGATTCTTAACCTTATTTAACTTAAGCGCTAAGATATTTCCTCTAACCCCTACTGCAACTAGACAACTAGTATAATAAGCCAGAGCGAACGGCCACAGCACTGCTTGAGAAGGAAGCCAATATTCCCCCCCTATAACTATATATTGAAGCCGATGCAATGCAAAGGGTGCAAAAGGAACGCAACTCTAATGTTATAAAGTATATCAAGACACGCCTAAACAAACTATAGAGGGACCCTAGGGTGCCCTGTAGGAGAAGGAACCAACAACCCCAAAGT